>JGI24711J26586_10000630_pt1 | contig 27294 bp, 22 predicted proteins | sample BioPla3DNA1_FD_26586 | JGI IMG/M metagenome (IMG submission 26586)
TTGCATCTACAACAATACCATATTCACCATGTGGTACCTTTAGGGATGTATCTCTTACTTCTCTTGCTTTCTCACCGAAAATTGCACGAAGCAATCTCTCTTCTGCTGTAAGTTCTGTTTCTCCCTTTGGAGTAACTTTACCTACCAGGATATCGCCGGCACGAACTTCTGCACCAATACGAATGATACCTCTTTCATCCAAATCTTTCAGTGCATCATCACCAACACCAGGAACATCTCTTGTGATTTCTTCCGGTCCTAATTTGGTGTCACGTGCTTCTGCTTCATATTCCTCAATGTGTACAGAAGTGTAAACATCTTCCTGTACTAATCTTTCGCTTAACAGAACAGCATCTTCGTAGTTATAACCTTCCCAGGTCATAAATCCGATCAATGGGTTCTTTCCTAATGCCAATTCTCCGTTAGCCGTAGATGGTCCGTCTGCAATAACCTGACCTTTTTCTACGCGTTCACCCTTAAACACGATTGGTCTCTGATTGTAACAGTTAGACCGGTTACTTCTTGAGAACTTAGTTAATTTATAAACATCACGGTTACCATCATCTGTTTTAATGGTAATCTCGTTAGATACAGAACGTTCTACAATACCTGCATTTTTTGCAACTACACAAACTCCGGAGTCAACTGCTGTCTTAGGTTCCATACCGGTTCCTACAACTGGTGCTTCTGTTGTCAAAAGCGGTACTGCCTGACGCTGCATGTTAGATCCCATCAACGCACGGTTCGCATCNTCGTTTTCCAAGAACGGAATTAACGCTGTAGCCACAGAGAACACCATCTTAGGAGATACGTCCATGTAATCAAACATAGCCTTTTCGTATTCCTGTGTTTCTTCTCTATAACGACCGGATACAGAATTACGAACAAAATGTCCTTCCGCATCTAATGCTTCATTCGCCTGTGCTACATGGTAGTTATCTTCTTCGTCCGCTGTCATATATACAACTTCATCGGTTACGCGTGGATTCTTTGGATCTGTTTTATCAATCTTACGATATGGTGCTTCAATGAATCCATATTCGTTAATTCTCGCATAAGTTGCAAGGGAGTTAATCAAACCGATGTTAGGACCTTCAGGAGTCTCGATTGGGCACATTCTTCCGTAATGGGAGTAATGAACGTCACGAACTTCGAATCCGGCACGGTCTCTGGACAAACCACCTGGTCCCAATGCGGATAAACGTCTCTTATGTGTTAATTCACCCAATGGGTTGTTCTGATCCATAAACTGTGACAACTGGGAAGAACCGAAGAATTCTTTTACCGCAGCTGTTACCGGTTTAATATTAATCAAGCTCTGTGGAGAAATCCCCTGTAAATCCTGAGTAGTCATTCTCTCACGAACTACTCTTTCCATTCTGGAAAGACCGATACGATACTGATTCTGTAATAATTCACCCACCGCACGAATACGTCTGTTTCCTAAGTGGTCAATATCGTCATCGTTTCCTAATCCATATTCTAAGTGCATATTATAGTTAATAGATGCAAGAATATCTTCCTTAGTAATATGTTTTGGAATCAAATCAGTAGCATTTCTATGAAGTGCTTCTTTGATTTCATCTAAACTTTCGTTTTCTTCTAATATTTTTTCTAAAACAGGGTAATATACTAATTCTGTGATACCAAGTTTCTTTGCCTCTGCCTTATCAATATCAACATAACTTGTAACGTCTACCATCATATTAGATAATACTTTGATATTACGTTCTTCACCCTGAATCCATACAAACGGAACAGCAGCATTCTGAATAGACTCTGCTAATTCTCTTGTTGCAAGAGTTCCGCTCTCTGCAAGGATTTCTCCGGTAGATGCATCCACTACATCTTCTGCTAATACCTGTCCGCTGATACGGTTCTTAAGAGCCAGTTTCTTATTAAACTTATAACGTCCTACCTTCGCAAGATCATAACGTCTTGGATCAAAGAACATTGCATTAATAAGACTTTCTGCACTTTCTACAGTAAGTGGTTCACCTGGACGAATCTTCTTATATAACTCCAGCAAACCTTCCTGATAGTTGGTTGCTGTATCTTTTCCAAAACTTGCAACGATTTTTGGTTCTTCACCAAATAAATCAATAATTTCCTGATTGGTTCCAATACCTAATGCACGAATCAAAACAGTAACCGGTACCTTTCTGGTACGGTCTACACGTACATAAAAGACATCGTTAGAATCTGTTTCATATTCTAACCATGCTCCACGGTTTGGAATTACTGTACAAGAATAAAGGGTCTTACCCACTTTGTCGTGTGCAATCCCATAATAAATACCAGGAGAACGTACCAACTGGCTGACGATAACACGTTCTGCACCATTGATTACGAATGTTCCTGTCTCTGTCATAAGAGGCAAATCGCCCATGAAGATTTCGTAATCTTTAACTTCTTCAACAGCCTCTTTGTTGTAAAATCTTACTTTTACTTTCAAAGGAGCGGCATAAGTTGCATCTCTTTCCTTACACTCCGCGATTGAATATTTTACATCGTCCTCACACAATGTAAAATCAACGAACTCCAGACTCAACTGTCCGCTGTAATCTGCGATTGGAGAAATATCGGCAAATACTTCTTTCAATCCTTCGTCAAGGAACCATTGATAGGAGTCCTTCTGAACCTCAATCAAGTTTGGCATTTCCAATACTTCTTTTTGTCGCGAGTAACTCATACGAACGCTTTTTCCTGCTTTAATCGGACGTATTCTGTTTTTCTCCATTGACGTTTCACCTCTCGTTTTATATTTATATCTATCTAATAGCAATATGCAGTTAAATCAGAATGAAAAACAACAAAATGTTGTACTCATCCACATACATTTCACGAAATGCATGCAAGGCTTGATTTTCCTATATTTCCTAATGAAATGAGCCTATGTCACCACAATAGTGCACCCTATATGATAGCATAAGCCCCTATAAAACGTCAAGATATTTTTTAAATTATTTTTTTCAATAAATATATGGGATTTCTCATTAAGCATTGCATTGTGATTTTTCTTAGAATAAGTTCTTTCAGAATCGCATTACCTTTTCAGCGGATTGCCAGTGACAGTCCTCTGCCACTGGCACGCGTTGCGCTTTTCTCTTTAGCATTGAGACGTGATTTCCACAGAAAACTTCGTTTTCCCTGGAAACGCGGGCTTTCGCCCTATAAAATAAAAGGAAACCACTCTGCCGAGAATAAATTCTCTCAGAATCGTATTACCTTTTCAGCAGATTGCCAGTGACAGTCCTCTGCCACTGGCACGCGTTGCACTTTCAACTTAAGCATTGAGACGTGATTTCCACAGAAAACTTCGTTTTCCCTGGAAACGCGGGCTTTCGCCCTATAAAGCAAAAAGAAACCACTCTGCCGAGAATAAATTCTCTCAGAGCGGTTTCTTTCCGCTTTACACGTCTCAATGCTTACGCGATTATTTTAAAGTAACTTTTGCGCCTTCTGCTTCTAACTTAGTCTTGATATCTTCAGCTTCTGCTTTTTCTGCAGCTTCTTTTAATACCTTAGGAGCTCCGTCAACTACTTCTTTAGCTTCTTTTAATCCTAATCCAGTTACTTCACGAACTACTTTGATAACCTTAACTTTGTTTGGTCCAACTTCTGTTAATTCTACGTCAAACTCAGATTTCTCTTCGCCTGCACCTGCTCCGTCTCCACCAGCTGCTGCTACTACAACACCTGCTGCTGCGGATACACCAAATTCTTCTTCACATGCTTTTACTAAATCATTTAATTCTAATACGCTTAACTCTTTAATAGCTTCGATAAATTCTGCTGTTGTTAACTTTGCCATTATAGTTTACCTCCGTTTAATATTGGTTTTATTTTTCTTATTTTACTATCGTTCTTTCATAAGAACAAATTCGCAACTCGTTTATCTCACTAAATTCAAACGATTTCTCGTTGTTTTCAGCTTCTGCGGTTGCTTATTCTGCTGCTGGAGCTTCCTCAGCTGCAGGAGCTTCTTCTGCTGGTGCAGCTACTGCTGCATCTGCTGCGCCACCCTGTTCTGCGATCTGGTTAAGAACACGAGCAAGGTTGGTAATAGGAGACTGAATACTTCCAAGCAATTTGGAAAGTAATTCTTCTCTGGATGGAACAGAAGCAACTGCTTTGATTCCATCTGCATCATAGAAAGTACCTTCTACGACACCTGCTTTTAATTCTAATGCTGGCGCTGTTTTTGCAAACTTAGAAAGGATTCTTGCTGGTGCCGTTGCATCATCCTTAGAAATTGCAATAGCATTTGGTCCTTCTAATAAAGAAGACATGCTTTCGAAATCTGTTCCCTTGAATGCAAAATTCATTAATGTGTTCTTATATACTTTATAAGTAACACCAGCTTCTCTTAATTCTTTACGCAATGCTGTAACTTCTTCAACAGTAAGTCCACGGTAGTCAACTAATACGACTGACTGTGCGTCTTTAATCTGTTCAGAAATTTCCTGTACGATAGGCTGTTTCAGTTCTACTTTTGCCACGAATCGTGCACCTCCTTATATATTTTTATATGTGGGCTTTTAAATTGCAAATAAGCACTTTAAAAGCCCCTTTGTCCGAGACAAAGAGGCTTGAAATAATCATTTCGTATTCACCATTCGGTAAATTCCCTCGGCAGGTCCTATGGTTATGCCTTACGGCACCTGCTGTCTTCGGCAATATGCTTTGCTATTATAGCACTGTCTATATTAGATGTCAACACCAATTTTAAACAAACTTAGCTGTGTTAACCTTTACACCAGGTCCCATTGTAGGAGCTAAAGAAACGCTCTTTAAGTACTGACCTTTTAAGGTTGCTGGTTTAGCCTTGATGATGGCATCCATAAGAGTCTGGAAGTTGTCCGCTAATTGTTCTTCTGTAAAAGATGCTTTTCCAACTGGCACATGGATAATGTTTGTTTTATCTAATCTGTACTCAATCTTACCAGCTTTAATGTCATTTACAGCTTTGGTAACGTCCATAGTAACAGTTCCTGCTTTTGGGTTTGGCATTAATCCCTTAGGTCCGAGTACACGTCCTAAACGACCAACAACTCCCATCATGTCAGGTGTAGCAACAACAACGTCAAAGTCTAACCATCCATCGTTCTGAATCTTTGGAATTAATTCTTCTCCTCCAACGTGATCTGCTCCTGCTGCTAATGCTTCGTCTACTTTATCGCCTTTTGCGAATACCAAAACTTTTACAGTCTTACCAGTTCCGTGTGGTAATACTACCGCACCACGAATCTGCTGTTCTGCATGACGTCCGTCACAACCGGTTCTGATATGAGCTTCAATTGTTTCGTCAAATTTAGCAACTGCAGCTTTCTTTACTAAGCTGATTGCTTCTGCTGTGTCATACTGCACAGCTCTGTCGATAGCTTTTGCAGCTTCAACGTATTTCTTTCCTCTTTTCATTAAAATAACCTCCTAGTGGTAATATCGGGAGTAGGTCCCTCCCACGATTTTACATATCAATTCAATTTATAAGGTAGTTCTGTTCACTAAGGTTCAATCTTCGCCATAGGCTCGATTTCACCAAGTTGCTTTCAGCCTATTCCTCTACAGTAACACCCATACTACGAGCTGTTCCTGCGATCATGCTCATAGCTGCTTCTAATGTAGCTGCATTTAAATCTTTCATCTTTAATTCTGCGATTTCCTGAACTTTTGCCTTGGAAATAGTTGCTACCTTTGTTTTGTTAGGTACTGCAGAACCAGATTTGATGTTACATGCCTTTTTGATTAATACTGGTGCTGGTGGAGTCTTTGTGATGAAGCTAAAGCTTCTATCTGAATATACGGTAATAACTACCGGAATAATTAAATCTCCCTGATCAGCTGTTTTTGCGTTGAACTGTTTTGTAAATTCAACGATATTTACACCATGCTGTCCAAGTGCAGGTCCAACTGGTGGTGCAGGTGTAGCCTTTCCAGCAGGAATCTGTAATTTGATGTATCCTTCTACTTTCTTTGCCATTTGGAAATTCCTCCTTTAAATTTTTGCATCTTATAACTTTCTAATATCTGTGAAACTTATTTCTACTGGTGTTTCACGACCAAACAAGTCAACATTGATTGTAACCATCTGTTTTCCATGGTTAATGGTTTGGATAAGCCCAACGGTATCTTTCCACACACCGCCGGTAACTCTTACGGAATCACCTTCCTCAAAGTCTACAACCACATTGTCAACCTGGATACCCAACGGTCTCATTTCAGCTTCAGTGAGTGGTACCGGCTTGGATCCCGGACCGACAAATCCGGTTACGCCTCTGGTATTTCTAACCACATACCATATATCATCATTCATAACCATGTTAATAAGAACATATCCCGGAAACATTTTCTTCTCAACAGTCTTTTTCATACCGTTTTTCATTTCCACAACGCTCTGCATCGGAACCCTTACTTCCAGAATCTGATCTTCTAAGTGCCGATTTTCAATTGTTTTCTCAATGTTCTCTTTGACTTTGTTTTCATAACCAGAATAGGTATGAACTACATACCAGTTTGCCTCTGCCATAAATCACCTATGCCTCCTATAATTTTACCAGGATATCCACACCATACTTGATAATCGAATCCAGTATGGCGATAATCAGACCCAAGATAATTGAAACAACTGTAACAGCCGTTGTCTGTTTGATAAGTGATTTCTTGTCTGGCCAAATAATTTTTGAAAATTCAGCCTTAAGACCGGTGAACCAGCTCGTCTTTGGAGCTTTTTCTGTATTGGTTTCTCCCATTTTGTCACTTCCTTTGCTCAATCCTATTACTTTGTTTCTTTGTGTAATGTATGTGTCTTACAGAATCTACAATATTTCTTTGTCTCCATTCTGTCTGGATGAGCTTTCTTATCTTTTGTCATGTTGTAATTACGTTGTTTACATTCTGTACATGCCAATGTAATTTTTGTGCGCACAACTTCCACCTCCACTTAATTTCTAATTTTAGGCATAAAAAAAAGACCTACTTCCATCGCTAGTCTAATATATCACAATCCCTTTTTCGCGTCAACTCTTTTTTACATAATTGACTGATTCAAATATTGTAGCACTACATATAGTAGAAATCAAGTCTTTTTCTATTTTCATTTTACTAGTTATAAATTACTAGTGACAAACTTCTTTTCTTATTATATAATATGAAATTATAAAAATTTTACAAATCAAGTGTAATTTTTTTCAACAATTAACCGATATACTCCATAAAGGATTACACGGAGTAACAAAACCCCCATGCTTCGGCATGAATTTCACGGATGAAAGGAGGGGATTGATGTGGCTACAATAGATACTGCTTACGGCTATTATCTTAGTACTTATGCCAGTAAATCAGCATCCCGCTATGACACGCACAAAAAGAGCGAACTGCGTAACATCTATAACACAATCGTAAAAATCAATAAAGAGTCCCCTCTATATAAAATTCAGAACACGGGGGATGTTCAAAGGTTTGCCATTGACATCAAAGAAAATGCCCGCAATATCAAGAACGTAGTGGCTTCTCTTTCCGATGATGATGATATCACCAAGGCTTTCCAAAAGAAAATTGCTTTTTCTACTCAAGAGGATATTGTAACAGCTAATTATATTGGAACCTCCCAGCAGGCCGAAAACATAAACAGTTTTGAAATAGAGGTTCAGCAACTTGCACAACCTCAGGTAAATTTGGGTTCTTTCCTTGCAAAGGATCATTTAGACTTAAGGCCAGATACCTATGCTTTTGATTTAAGTACAAATTCTGCTGCGTATGAATTCCAATTTACGGTTGCACCTACAGATAGCAATTATGATGTTCAGAAAAAAATTGCAAATTTGATTACAAATTCAGGTATTAACTTACAGGCCTCTGTAATTGAAGATTCCCAGAACAAAAGTGCTATTCGAATCGAATCTACAAATACAGGACGTAACGTTGGTGAAGAGTATCTTTTCAATATTACACCTCAGGGAAATCATAATTCTATGACTGCCTTGAATGTTTTGGGTATTGACCATATTGTCGAACCTTCACAAAATGCCGAATTCCTTTTAGACGACGAAAAGCGTTCTTCTTTTACTAATACTTTCAGTATTAATAATGCATTTGAACTGACCTTACATAGTATTAGTGAAGAAGGAAATCCTGCTACCATTGGTTTTAAGGCAAATGTAGATGCCATTGCCGATAACATTCAGACGCTGGTTGATTCCTATAACGATATTATTGAAACTTCTGATAAATATTCCGAATCACAGCCACAAAGTGCACTTTTATACCATGATATGAGTAGTGCTGCTTTTACTTTGCAAAACGATTTAGAAGCTGTGGGACTTATAGTGGAATCTAACGGTGAGATTTTCGTTGACAAAGCCTTGTTAGCAGATGCCGTTGATACGGAGCATCCAGATGAAAGTTTTTCTGTATTAAATGATTTTAAAAATCTGTTAGATAAAAAGGCAACTACCGCTTCTCTCGACCCAATGAAGTATGTAGATAAAATCATTGTTGTTTATAAAAATCCAAATAAAACACTGGTTACACCATACATCACTTCCATCTATTCCGGTATGATGATGGATCGGTATTGTTAAAGTATCTGTAAAACAAAGAGTCCGCTTGCCGGACTCTTTCGTATTCAATTAGTGTTGTTTACCACTAATTTCATCTCCGCGAGGCATATATCCTTAGCGGAGCACTTTTTTTCTTTATATTCTTCCTGTTATTTCTGACATTCTTTTTTTCGCAGGTTCATAATCACCACATTTTTTATAATAACAAACGGCTTCTTCTTTTTTTCCAAGACATTCATATATAACACCTATGTTATAATAAGCCGAATAGGAATTGGTGCCTTTATTCCTACATTCTTTGTGCTGTGTCGCTTTTTCAAATTCCTGGATTGCCTGTTCAAAGCACGCATTGTTCATATAAATAAGCCCCATCAGAAACTGAAAGTCTGCGCTGTCCTGAAACGCTTCATAAATATTTTCAAAGAAAAGTGCTGTCTGTGCCTGATTACTGTTTAACAATGCATACCCGTATGTTTCTACCATATCTATGACATACTCCAGCTTGGGATTCAAATCATAGGAAAGTCCCCTGGAAAAATATTCGCATGCTTCCCGGTATTGTTCTGCCATATAACAGCTCTTTCCTAACTGGTAAAGGATATAGGGAATCTGTTCCTCTATTTTCTGATATTCTGTTGTGTCTTTTTCCCTTTCCTCTTTCTCTTTTTCTAAACATTGTAATTCCTGCTGTAATAAAAGAAAGTTCCGTTCTGCCTTTTTCTTTCGCTCCTTTGGTGTCAAATCATATCCGGTATGGGCTATGACAACCGGTGCCTGATACGTTTTGTACTCACTTCCATCCTTTGCCACAACCTGCTCATGGATTCTTCCTTCATAGCAAAATCTTTCTTTTGAAAAAATACGGTTAATCCATTCCTGATTTTCCTGCTCCTGCTGATTTCGGGTAAAAATATTTTTTCTTCGGATTCTCCCTACTTTCTCTGGATATTCTTTCAACAAATGATATAGTTTTTCCGTATCTATTTCTTCTAAAAACTCATCACTGTCTATTACCATTACATATGGCTGCTGTGCTTTTGATATGGCATAATTTTTTGCAAGGGCAAAATCATCACGCCATGCAAATTCATATACCTTATCGGTATATTGACTTGCAATTTCTCCGGTTCTATCCGTAGAACCTGTATCCACTACTACTATCTCAAAATCATAAGGTTTTAAACACTGAAGACAGCGTGCAATATTCTTTTCTTCATTTTTTACAATAATACAAACCGATAACATGTGATATTCCTTTACTATATATTTTTTCCACTCACAAGGTTATGCATTTATTGTAGCATATGTAAAAATAAATGAAAATATTTTTTAGATAGGTTTCCTGTACTGTTTTATCTAACTTTTAATTGGTAATAATTGCGAATTGCATTTAGATGGTGCATATTCTCGCACCAACAGATTTTCTTATCAAGCGGTCATCCACGACCGCTGATATTTTTTCTTTTGAATGGTTTGTAACTGATAGTTACATTTTTTGTGTGAATTCTTCTATAGATGATACTTTTGCTGCAAGCTTAAGCCACTTTTTTAATACATCTATGTTCTGCTCTGTTGAAATCTTCTCTATTAATTCTTCCGAAACAGAACCATAGTCCTCTAATAATTCCAGTATATCTTCGGATTTTCCCTTGGCTATTCCGTCCCTCTCTCTGGACTTTAACAATTCTTCAAATGTCATATACCTCGCCTCCAGATTTCTCTCTTTCTTCAGCTTTCTTACTTTCTCATGTAGCTCACTAATACTAGCATCTGTCACCGTTGCAACATATGCATCCGTACTGTTTTCTATATACTCCAAAAAGTGTATCAGTTCTTTTGGTACCTCATCTCTATTTTTTCCTTTAGTACTTAGAAATATTTTCTTTGTCTCATCTCCTAGTGGAAAATCCCTTTCTAAGCAACGTTCTTCAAACGTATAGCGATAAAGTTTCTTCCCAAATGGATCGAATGTACAGATGAATATTACATATCCGGGCTTCAAATCATTGAAATTTTGTCCCGGCTTTAAAGATGTTACATCCATTTCCGCTTGATGATAGCGACTTCGCTTTGGTAGATTTCCTTCGTTTTTGTTCTGTGCTTCCACATTATAATTCACTTCTACCTCATCATTTGCATAAATATCCAATCTTACACTTCGGAAATCCGAACTAATTAAAATACTATGTTCTGCATGTACCTTTACTGGTTTCAGTTTATCACCCAGTATAATTTCCAGTACAAGTCGACATGTCTCCGGGTCTTCCAATGCTGCTGCAAATAAAAATGCATTACTTAAATCTAATTCCTGAAAACTCTTTTCCAAATGTTCCTCCTGACTGTAAAACAGTACAGGATGGGAACCTATCTATAAATTGATTATATATACTTTTTTATTGCTTTGTCAACAAAATATCCTTCCTAAATTATTCTCCAAACAGTTCCCACACCCGCTTTTCAAAAGCACTCTGGGAAAAAATTGTTTCGTACACTTTTCTTCCATTTTCCCCAATCACTTTTAATTCCGGAAAACTGTCTATTACTAACAACAATCGTTTCTTTAATTCTTCTACATTTCCTGCCGGAAATACCAATGCGCTGACGCAATCTTCTAAATAACGTGACACCCCCGTCATATCCGAGCAAATACATAATTTTGACAGCATCATGCCCTCTACGATACAGGCATTCGTTGCATCTTCTCTGGAAGGTGCTACCAGACAGTCCATGGTTTTCATCAGCTCTAACACTTCTTCGTGCTCCACCGGTGGCATATAGTGAACATTCCCCCATGCATTTTCCAATTTTTGAATAATGTCGTATAAATGCCTCATATCTTCTTCCACATGTCCTAAAAAGAAAAATTCGGAACGTTTCAAAAATGTTTGGGGCAAATCAAGAATTGCCTTAAGCAGTAAATCCTGTCCTTTTATATAATCAAAATAGTAGCTTGGAAGCAAAAAGCGCACTTTGGAAGAAACTGTTTTTGTAGATTGTTCAGCCGCATCCTCTATTTGACCCGACACAATATCCTCTACTCCGAAGTTCAACACTTGGGTATTATAATGATATGTCTCCTTAATATAATCATGTACTAAGTCTCCTGCTGCATATACTCTCACATTCTCGTTAAGCTGATTCCAAAACTCATCTTTTATGTTATCCTTATACACCTTAAAATAAGCCGGTGGTTCATGAATCCACCAATGCAGTATTTTTCCACATCCATTTAATTTTTCCACTATCGGTAACATAGAAAGTGTATTTGCAAAAACTTCGTCTGCCTCCGTTACTTGTGCAAGAAATGTCTCTGAAAGCATATCCGGTTCAATTTGAACTTTCATTCCCATTTGTTGAAACTTCTGCCCCATGGCACCTTCTAGCTGGGATATAACCGTAATCTCATACTTTTCTTTTAATACCCACAACAAATTTCTTAATACACCGATTCCTCCCGCTCCTTCCAGACACGGTACCAGCACTGTCATTTTTTTCATTTTATTGCCTTTCTGCTGCAAAAACAAACCGCTCTGCCTCATACAGTGGTCTTTCTGCCGGATTTCTACTTGCCATAAGTTCCTCTAATTGCTTTTTTTCTTCCTTATTAAGTACTGCCGCTCTATAATGAAAGTCTTTTAACGCTACTCCACATTCATTAAACAATGCTACGATTTCATCCAATGTAAATCCACCCTTAAGCTGCCTGATACATTGCCTATTATCCACAGTGAGCAGCAATTTTCCTCCTGCTTTTACACATTGACTTGCCTTTTTCAACATTTCGTCTGCTTTCTTTTTCGGGTTTAATACTCCATCCAAAATCACATAATCATACGTTTTCAATGACATATCTGTTTCTAAAAAATCGGTGCATGTTACTTCTGCCACATGTGTTGCAAGCTCTGCCAGTTTTTCGTTTTTCTCAATACCGCACACACGGCTTTGTGGATATTTACTTTGAATTCTTGCCAGTGTTGCTCCCAGCTTACACCCTACTTCCAATACGGAAAATTCTTCTTGCTGTGGTTTTATCATATTTACCAATGCTGATTCCACATAGCTGTAAGGAATATAGTCTATTCCATATTTGTTCGCCAGTTTAGACTGATTTTCCAACAATAATTTTCTATATTTCTCCTGTTGTTTTCCAAAGGATTTTCCGCCATGATGAAAGATAAAACTATTTTTGCACAGTAACAATTCATATCCATTTTTCAGTAACCGAATACTCAGGTCATTATCTTCATAATTTCCCGGTGAAAAACGATTATCCAACACCTCCGGCAAACGATCCTTTGCTGTTCCTTCGGCTTCTAATATTTTATTAATGGCTATTCGCTTAATCAGCATGGCAAAACCTACCAGCCATCCCTTTTTCTCATAAGGATATTCCATTTCTACGTTATTCTTCTCTGCAAACGCCATCCACTCTTCTACGGTATTAAACTGTTCCGGCACTTGTTGGTAATTCACCACGTTGTTAGAAACACTTCCCACTGCACCTACTTTTTCATTGAAATACAATCCTTTTCGCAGCCAATACAGTGCATTTTTCGGTACAATGGTATCATTATTTAAAAGAAATATGTCTGCTTCTTTGTCCGCTGCTGCAATTCCCTGATTACAAGCATAAGGGAATCCTTTGTTTTCTGTATTTGCAATTAATATAACATCGGATTGCTCCCTTAGCCACTCCACAATCCCGTCTGTTGAAGCATTATCCACTACAATGAGCTGATATATTTCTGCCGGATTGTTTACTCGAATGCTCTTGATGCATTCTTTGGTTAATTCTGCATTGTTATAAGATATAATTACAATGGCTGTTTTGGGATAACATACACCCACTTGATTTTTGCTATTTTCCATTTTTTACTCCATTCTTTCTATGTGCTCATTTTATCAAACTTGCCTATACTTTTCAATCTTCCCCTCTATTCATTTTATCTCTCTCTATGATATAATAATTATTATTCTACATCTAAAGGAGATTGTTATGTTTGAAGATATTAAGTCAGCACTTGCACAACAGGATTATCAAACCGCTTTGACCCTTATTTCTAAATACAAACCAGATTCCACATATGCAGGCGATGAATTGGCTATATTAGAGGGAGCAGTCTATGAATCCCTTCATGATTTAGATCAGCTTTTTTCCTGTATTCAAAGAGGTCTCTCCATTAATGGACAGAATTATGAACTCTACTTTATGCTCGGAAATTATTACTACGAATTAAAGGAATTTGCTCGCTCTTATCTTTGCTATGAACAATCCGAATTTTACTGCACAAACGATGATATTACTTATATACGAGAACTAAAGCAATCTGTTGCTCAAAAGCACTCATTATGCGTCCCTCCTGTATCTATTGTAATATTGTCTTATAACACAAAAGATTTGATGCAGCTGTGTATCAAAAGCATACGCGCTACTCTTTCTCCCGGCACTTATGAAATTATTGTTGTTGATAATGCTTCAACTGACGGTATTACCGATTGGCTACGTGAACAATCTGATATTAAACTTATCTGTAATCCTACCAATAATGGATTTCCCATGGGCTGTAACCAGGGAATTGAATTAGCGGCTCCCGGAAATGATATTTTTTTATTAAATAATGATACTATACTCCCTCCTAATGCCCTTTTCTATCTTCGCATGGGATTATACAGCTCTCCTTCTGTAGGTGCCGCCGGAAGTGTAACGAACTATGCCTCCAACGGGCAAAAAATTACCATTCCCAATCCTTCTCCTGAAGCCTATTTGAAATTAGCATCTTCCATTAATGTTCCCGAAAAGAATCCATACATTTCAAAAACCTGGCTAGTAGGATTTGCTCTTTTGATAAAGCATTCGGCACTTAAAGAAGTAGGAACCTTAGATATATCTTTTTCCCCTGGAAATTATGAAGATTATGATTATGGACTACGCTTAGAGCAAGCAGGATATGAACGGATACTTTGTCAAAATAGTTTTATTCTTCATTGGGGAAGCCAAAACTTTAGCAAAGACTTGTCTACATGGAGTAGTGTTTTATCCCGAAACAAAAAGCTTCTTGCAGATAAATGGAATCACCATTCCAAACAGATACTTTTAGTTACCCATCAATTATCCCGTACCGGTGCACCAGGTGCCCTTTATGACCTTGCTGTACTTCTACAAAAACTAGGATATACGATTGACCTTATTTCTCTGAAAGACGGACCATTAAGAACCGAATATGAAAAGCTTGGCATCTCTAGTATAATTCTTCCTGACCTTATGGATAATTACGAACAGATGACAGCCCTATTGGGCATCTACGATTTTATCGTTTCAAATACTTTGGCCTGTGCCCCACTCATTAACTTTTTATGTCATACGCAGCAAAAATGTTTTTGGTGGATTCACGAAAATGAGCTTCTATTCCAACAAATAGCAACTTATCTTGCTTCTATGCAACTTACGAAAAACATTATAGTTTTAGCAGCGGGAAAATATGTACAGCAACTAGTAACCAATTATTTACACTATCCATCGGAAATATTAAACATTTGTATTCCAGATGCCTATTGTCCTTCTACATTCACCGATCATAAAACTATTCGTTTCGCACAGATTGGTCTTATTGATGGAACGAAAGGACAAGAAATTTTTCTTGGTGCAATTTTAAATTTACCGGAAGAAATACGTAATCAATGTGAATTTTTTATTTGCGGTGACCGCAACACTGCAAATCCTGATGTTTTAAAACTAATTACATCTAGCTGTGTCCTTTTTCCATGTATTCATTATATGGACTCCATGGATCGGAATACCTTATACCATTTTTATGATTCTATTGATTGCCTTGTGGTTCCTTCACGAATCGAATCTATGTCTGCAGTTATGATAGAAGGATTCATGAAAGAAAAAATCTGCATCTGCACCGACCACACTGGCATTTCAGCTTATATGAAAAACGGTATCAATGGTTATATTTTTAAAACAAACGATATCGAGCAGCTTTGTCAGATTATCCAACACATTGTAAAAAATTATACCTCGATGGAGAGCATAAAAAAGGAAGGACGTCGTATTTACGACACCCTTTTTTCAGAACAACATTTTGAAACTACCGTAAAAGAACTATTAAATAAATTTGTCTAATAATTCATTATAGTTATATTCTTACTATATGTAGTGGCACCTTGCACCTGTTTCTTATCCACATACCATTTTACAGGAATATTAGTACGGTGCCACTGCTCTACAATACACTTCATATCTGCTCCTACTACCAAAACCTCTTCAAACTGCCTAAACAGCTTCTCTTTCATGTCCCACATCAAATACATTGGCTGTTCCATATAAAAAGTCTCTATGTGCATCTGATCTAATTCTTGTAAAACATCTTCTTCATATTGTCGTACAACCAAACAGACTTCATACTGCTTTTTCATGTTCCGGCACAATTCCAAAACTTTTTCATTCTGTTTTCCTACTACATCTGCCACTATTAGTACTTGCTTCTGTGAAACTTTTTGCCAATTTTCTTCACGCAAAACAAGAGGGACCATATTCTGTCTCTCTAAACCAGTTTCCTCTTTGTTTATCTGTTCAAGCAAAAGCATTTCCTTTACTTTTATATTCTTCGCACACAAATATTTTCGCAAACTCTCATAGATTTTTTTTCTATTTTTGCAATAACTAATAGAAACTATGCAAATAGCATACATAGAATAACCTTCTATAATCTCCCGTAAGTTATCTTCCTGTATCCCAGCATTATATTCCACTCGCTTTAATAAATGTCTTAATCTCCGCAAATGATTTAATGTACTTTTGGCATCCTCCTGGCAAATGTTCTTTTCTGTGTTTCCATTTTCTTCTCCTATATAAATATTGCTTATTTCGCAAAACTCTCTTGCCCAAAGTTTTTGTTTTATTTCACTATTAGAACAGATTGTATTAAATTCCTGCATTTCTCCTCTTGTGAGATGCTGTTTCAAAATATCAGAAAGACTATTTATCAATGCTTCCATTTCTTTCTGATTTTCTGTGACGCGGGCACTATATTTAAAAGGATATACATCCTGGTACTCCTCTACAAACTTCTTCCGCCATCTATCGTAATCTGCCAATCTACTGAATTTATTGTCGTGATAGCACCAATATTCCCGTTGTTCTGGTACAACAACCTTCAATCCTTTTCGATGAAATTCGTAACACTGGGATATATCATAGTAATCCCATCCCTGAAACAAATCTTCTCTCCATGGAATATCATATTGAGTTGCTATCAATAATCCGTCCACTGCATCTACTTCACAAATTCCTTGTTCATATTGATGACATCTGCCTAAATTATGATAAACTTTTCCTGTATTCCAACTATCTATGGGGAATCCGTCTTCCGGCATTCTTCGATGGCCAACACATCCCACCATACCAATTTGGGAATCTGCCTCAAATACCTTTAATAATTCATATATAAAATCGGTATTTATAATAAATGTATCCTGATGCAAATATACTTTATATTTTGCATTGCTTTCTCTCATGCCTGTGTTATATCCTGCAGCCATAGACACAGCACCATAAACTGGAATAATTTCTATGCTATATTTCTCCGGAACCTTTAAATTTTTTAAATAAAAAAGACATTCCTCTGTTTCTTGCTTGTCATTGCTACATATAATAAAGGCAATTTTTTTCTTATTCTCTTCCATCTTTTTCATACTCGTAAATCTGTTTTATCATTACTTCCGATACATCTTTTTGAGCAATATAAGCCTGTATCCATTCTACTGTTTTCTCCAACATTTCCTCATAATTCCACTTTGGTTTCCAACCCAATTTGCTTTTTATTTTAGAACAATCCAGCTTCAAAAAGTTAGCTTCATGCGGGCCGCCGTCTCCTTGCTGTACCCATTTTAACGTTTCTCCGGTCAGTGAGTTCCAGCATTTGCAAAATGTCCCCACTAATTCACCGGTAGTAACACAGGAACTTTCATCCGGTCCCACATTATAATGACCTGCATACGCCCCATCCTTATACTGCTTTTCTGCAATCATTAAATATGCGAAAATCGGCTCCAGTACATGTTGATATGGTCTGGTGGAATGAGGGTTTCGAATCACAATATCACAATTATTTTCAATGGCTCTTACACAATCCGGAATAATTCTATCTGCTGCAAAATCCCCTCCGCCAACTACATTACCTGCTCTTGCGGTAGAAATTGCTGTTTTCCTATCGGCAAAAAAGGAATTTTTATAACTTTCTGTTACCAGTTCAGAACAGGACTTACTGTTAGAATATGGGTCAAATCCGTTTAATTCTTCGTTTTCCCGATAGCCCCATTCCCACTCTTTATTTTTATATACTTTATCTGTTGTTACATTTACTACTGATTTTACCGAATCTGTTAATCGAACACATTCCATCACATTTACGGTTCCCATTACATTTACATCATAAGTGTAAACCGGATTTTTATAGGATTCCCGCACAATAGGCTGCGCCGCCATATGAATTACAATCTCCGGCTGTACACGTTCAAATACCTGTTGCAAATGTTTTAAATCCCTAATATCTCCTTCTACCGAATGGATATACTGTTCCATTTTGCACAAGGAAAACAGGCTTGGATCTGTTGGCGGTTTTAGTGCATATCCTGTCACATCTGCTCCTAATTCCTTTAATACCTGACACATCCATGCCCCTTTAAATCCTGTATGTCCTGTAATCAATACTTTTCTGTTCTTGTAAAATCCCGTATCTACCATATCTATTTCTCCACTGCTTCTATTATTGTATCTGCCATGTAATCCAACATTTCTGTATTCATTCCCGGATATACTCCAATCCAGAATGTATCTCGCATAATTCTGTCTGTCACTTCCAAACTTCCTACTATACGATATCCTTCTCCGCTCTTACGCATTTCATCAAAGCATGGCTGCTTTGTTAAATTTCCCGCAAAGAGCATTCTGGTCTGTACCCCATGTTCTTCTAAGTATGTAACGACTTTGTTTTTATCAATGCCTTCCTTGCATGTAATCATAAATCCAAACCAACTTGGATTTGAGTTCGGACACGCCTCCGGTAAAATCAATTTTTCACTAACACACTGCAATCTTTGAGATAAATGCGCAAAATTCTTTCTTCTTGCCTCTACAAAAGATGGAAACTTCTTTAACTGTGCACATCCGATTGCCGCCTGCATATCGGTCGCTTTCAAATTATATCCAAAGTGAGAATATACATATTTGTGATCATAACCTAACGGCAATTCTCCATATTGCTTATCAAATCGGTGTCCACACATATTGTCTCTTCCGGAAGAACAAATACAATCTCTTCCCCAGTCACGCATAGAACGGATAATTTTATTTAATAGGGGATGATCTGTATAGACCGCACCGCCTTCTCCCATTGTCATATGATGTGGTGGGTAAAAACTGGAAGTTCCGATATCTCCAATTGTTCCGGTAAATTTTTGCACTCCGTCTATCTCATATACACTTCCTAATGCATCACAGTTATCTTCTATTAACCACAAATTATGTTTGTCACAAAATGCCTTTACTGTTTTCAAATCAAATGGGTTTCCTAATGTATGGGCAATCATCACTGCCCTGGTTTTATCGGAAAGTGCATTTTCTAACTGCTCTACATTGATATTGTACTGTGGAATGGTAACATCTACAAATACCGGTACTGCTCCATACTGAAGTATGGGAGTTACCGTTGTTGGAAATCCTGCTGCAACTGTAATAACTTCATCTCCCGGCTTTACTCGTCTTTCGCCCAATAGTGGAGAAGTTAACGTCATAAATGCCACAAGATTTGCAGAAGAACCAGAGTTTACAACGGCACAATATCTTATTCCTAAATACTCTGCCATCTCTTTTTCAAATTGCTCTGTATAATGACCTGCTGTAAGCCAAAATTCCAAAGAACTGTCCACAAGGTTTACCATTTCTTCCTCGTCATATACTCTTCCGGCATAGGATATTCTATCGCCCTTTTTATACTCTTTTTTCTTATGATAAATACGACAATACTCTGCTACTTCCGATAATATTTTCTGTCTTGCCTCTGATTCATTCATTCCTTCAAACATCTTTACCACACTTTCCATGGTGCTTGTCCACTCGCCCATAATTCTTCTAATTTTTCTTTATCACGCATTGTATCCATTGGTTGCCAAAATCCGTTAAACTTATAAGCTCCAAGCTTTCTGTCTTTTGCAAGATTTTTTAATGGTTCCTGCTCAAAATAAACATCTTCTTCCGGAATATAATCAAACACTTCCGGCTCTAGTACCATGTAGCCAGCATTTACCCTTGTTGCATCTTCTTTTGATTTTTCACGGAAACTTGTAATTGTATTGTCTTCATCAATGCTTAAAACACCGAATCTCTGCTCTACTAATGCAGCCGTCAATGTTGCAGCTTTTCCGCTCTTTTTATGGTACTGTACCAAATCATTAATATCAACGGAACAAACCCCGTCACCGTATGTCATCATAAAGGTTTCATTTCCTATGTACTTTTGAATTCGCTTAATTCTTCCTGCGGTTAAGGTATTCAATCCTGTGTCTACAACGGTGACTTTCCAATTTTCGGTTTCCGTATTATGTACAATCATTTTATTATGTTCTGAAAAGTCAAATGTCACATCACTGTTATACAAATAGTAATCAGAAAACCACTGCTTTATTATGTGCTGCTTATATCCGCAACAGATAATAAATTCATTAAACCCATAATGAGAGTATTCCTTCATAATATGCCATAAAATAGGCTTTTCTCCTATTTCAATCATTGGCTTTGGTTTCAAATGACTTTCTTCTGATATTCTGGTTCCCAGCCCCCCAGCTAAAATTACTACCTTCATACGCTTTCTCCATTTCTATTTTCTTTTGCAAAAAATTTCTCTAAAAATAATGATACTTCATATACATCTTTAATACTGCCTTTTTCTGCTCCAATCATTTGATTGTTTATAACGATGCTCTCGTTATATTCCTCTTTTGACTGGTTCATATCCTCCTTCTTTACACTCTCCGGTATTAAGCACTGATAATAAAAATTATTATCGAACCATTCCAAAAGCTCCTCGCCCTGAAGAGATACTGCATAGCGAATTCGATGCAGGATGGAATCAAATAAAATATTTTTCTTATCATTTTCTCTTATGATTTTTTCATACATTACTTTGGCATCTGCTTCTTCCAGTACTTGTTCCGGAATTGCGCCAATGGCAAATGCATACATAATACAAGCATATAATCCTGCAAATTCTGTTCCTATAATCGGAAATAGTCGCTCCATATATCCCTGTACATGCCATCCCTGCGAAAATGTTTTCTGCATTTTCTTTTCCATCGTTTCCTGTTCTAAATCTATCGTTCCACTTCGACAATTAGCACCGATAGATGCATTGCTGATTCCGGTAATGGTAAGAAGATTGTCTATAAATCCTAATTCCTGCTCCACATTTGCAACTGTCACTGCCATACACATATCCTGAGAAATACCTGCCCACAATACGCCTGTCTTTTCATATAACGTTGCTAAATATTCTCTTCGTATTCCCGAATTATGATATATCTGCGGCAAATAATACATATATGCATATTGCGTAAATGCTTTCTGAAATATACCTTGCGTAGCATATTGGAATATATTTGGACTTCCTTTTTCATATGCATTTTCCACATTTAAGATAGCTTTTCCCGAACCAGCCATAATATTATTATTTACTTCTGCCCACTTATAAAATGCCTCATGCCATAACCAGACAGGTCTTTGCGGATATTCTGTAATAATGCTGTCCAATTCCTCTAATGCCCATGGTAATATACCGTCATCTGCTCCCATAGAAAGCAAAAACTCTCCTTCTGCCTTCAAATACGCATATTCAAAGTTCTTCATTAAAGAAAGATCCCTGGGTGCCCGATAATATTTAATTCTGCTATCATTTAATTTTTGACAAATCTGATAGGTAGGTGTATCTGCTCCCCATGCTCTGTCTGAATTGTCGCTTATAACAATCTCGTATTCTCCTTGAAAACTTTGATTCAAGCAGGTTTTTAAGGTGTAATATAAGGTGTTTCCTGCATTTCTGCAAGGAATAATAATGGAAAAACAACAAGTAGGTTTTTTATATAAATCTTTCTTTACTTCTTCCTTTGATGTTAGATAAATATTGGAAATATACGCAAGATAATCTCCATACCTTGCTACCGCCATATTCTCTTCCATATAATCGGCTTCCACGTCCGTTAAACGCTCGAATTTCGGTTTCATACGATTGTCCATTGCAGTCTGATCTAAGAGAATACCGCTTCCCAATATCATAACTACCCCGCTTGGACTGTAAGAACGTTCTACATATTCTAACAATTCCTTCTTACTATCTCTTCTACCTTCTGGGGTTTCAAGATAGTAAACGGTTGCCGTCATATAATCTTCTTTTTGTGCTATGGATTCTACACTTTTTAATACTGCATCCTTTATATCTTCGTTTTCTTCCCATAAAACAGGGGCAGAAAAGACAATTGCCTGTTTTTTCAAGCTTTTTAACGCTCTTGCAATCAACTGACACTCTTTTTCCTCTGCTTCATTGGAAGCCATAACTACAAAAGTTTCTTCTATATCATTAAGCAATCTTTCATAGTAATAACCCACATTGAATTTCTTCAATATCCATTCATGTACCAGTGCTTCTGCATCAAACAGACGATTTATCACTGTTTGCCACAACAAATACAAATAAATATTTCCACTTATATAATATAAGTCTCTTAATCGTTCTATTTGTTCCTGCTGCCACTCCTTCTGTTTTTCCATTTCTAAAACAAGTTTCTTGCGCTCTGCATCCATGGCATGGTTTTTATCTTCGCCTCCATGAAAATAGAGGTTCATTTTATTTTCTTTATAACGATACCGCTCGCTCTCTAAAATATCTCCTTTGTATTTTGACAATTCACTTAACAGTTCAAAATACTCGTTTACATTATCATAATCATACCACGGTGCACATTTATCTGATAAAAACTCGATAATCTCTTCTACCGGAGTGCCCTTTTTCAGCATAACTTGTGCTTTTACCAAATACCACTTTAACCTTACCGGCTTTATCTGAAAGGTCTCTTCCAGTAACGCTTCTGCTGTTTCTATTGCCATTTCCGGCAAAGACTTTTCAATGTTATTCAACACCTGATAATATTCTTCTATTTGTGTATTCATAGTTATATTCCTCTTATTCTTCCAATCACTTTATGGTTGTTCTAAATAAAGATTGTTGTATACATTTTTTATTTTCTTTTATTACAATATTGCCTGTCTCATCTCGAATTACCAGTTTATCATCGCCTATTTCTTGCTTATATACAACCGCATCCACACCGATTGCCACTCTATCGCCGACTCTCTCTTCGCCTATAATCTTGGCTCCTGCTGCTAAATACAACCCTTTTCCCAACTCAGGTGTTAAACTTTTTTTCTCATTTTTTCCAGTATTCACGGTTACATTCTGAGATACATATAAATAATCCGAATATTTAGCATTTCCTAATATAGTACCTACCGGATGTCCAAAGAAAAAAATGTCCGGTAGTGCACACTTATATGATACAAATATACTGTTTAGCGTTCTGTTCAATAAAATAATTTTATCACAAATATTTTTATTTTCTGACTCCTGCCACAGGCTATTCATAAAAAAGTATAAGAACTGAGAATACTGATCCGAGTGCAAATGTGAAAAATAGGTCTGTCCCTTTTCATCACTGTATGCCGCATTATTAATATGTTTAAAACAATTTTCTGTCCGTTGCAATGCCAAATCTAAGGCAAGGTCAATATCTCTTCCCTTATAATATTTCTCGGTCAATCCATCCGGAAAAAAGTTTTCTAATTGTTTTCCTAAATAATTTCTCAATTCGTTCTTTGTCAATGTTAATATCATAGCATTCTTACTTCCTTTTTCGCTCTATACGTTATATATATCTGTCTTATACTTATCTAAATTCTCGCGAAGCCATGCTATAGTCTCTTTGATACCTTCTTCAAAGGTATACTTTGGTGTCCAGTTTGTTAATCTCTTTATTTTCTCATTGGCACCAAGCAAACGATTAACCTCGCTTTTTTCCGGTCTTAAACGTTGCTCATCACAAATAATCTTTGCGCTTGGATTGATTTGTCGAATAATTTCCTGTGCTAAATCTCCAATAGAAATTTCCTGCTGTGTTGCGATATTAATCTCTTCTCCGATTGTCTTATCTGATTCTGCAATGGCAATAAATCCTGCCGCCGTATCTTTTACAAAATTGAAATCTCTGGTTGGTGTTAAAGAACCTAACTGAATTTCACTTTTTCCTGCTAATAACTGGGTTATAATGGTAGGAATAACCGCTCTGGCAGATTGTCTTGGACCATATGTATTAAACGGTCTGACAATTGATACCGGAAGATTAAAGCTACGATAAAAACTTTCTGCTAATCTATCTGCACCAATCTTTGTTGCAGAATATGGAGATTGTCCCTGAAATGGATGTTTTTCATCAATGGGAACATACTGTGCTGTACCATATACTTCCGAGGTTGATGTAACCATAATTCTTTCTGTTTCCAGCTCCCGTGCTGCCTGCAATACATTTAGGGTTCCTTTAATATTGGTATCTACATAAGAATCCGGAGAATGATAACTAAATGGAATTGCAATCAAAGCTGCAAGATGAAATACTCCATCTACTCCTTTCATTGCTTCTCTTACTCCATTCGGGTCTCTTACATCTCCACTAAAAATTTCTATCTGGTCTAATTTTTCCTTTGGTAATGTATCCAACCATCCCCATGTATTAAAGGAATTATACATAGTAAATGCCTTTACATCATATCCTTTTTCTAATAAACTTTCTGTAAGATGACTTCCGATAAATCCATCTGCACCTGTAACTAAAACTTTTTTCATCCTATTTCCCTCACTTTACATGATATACTTAATCATTCTGAATGTCTCTGCATATTTTACACCCGCTGCTGCACCACGCACGGTTGCCAATGCCTTTACATGTTCAATACTTCTTGGAAATGGTGGCTCTCCCAGTTCTGTATCATAAATATTTAAAGCATTAATTTTCTTTTCCAGATACTCCGTAATATCTACATAAAAATTTGGAATAAACGGATTTTCCGGCTTTCCAAAATCTGTTTCTGATACAATTTCCATTGTCATAATTTTCTTAATATATGGAAATCTGAAAACCTTAGAACAGGAATAGCACCATTCAAAAACTTTCTTATGATCTGAATGTGCATCGTTGTAATCCGGTAAAATTAACATTTCCGGTTGCACCTTTGTAAATACTTCTCTGATTTTATCTATTGCATCTGAAGTATTATAACTATCCAGTTGAGCAGTCGGCAAATTCAGGTTGTATGTCCCTTCAAATTTATAGAAATCTTCTATTTTTTTTAACTGTTCCTTGCGTCTCTCCTGCATTTCTTCGGAAAATATTCCACCTTTTGTCATTCCTGTAATATTAAGCCAGAATATCTTGTTTCCCTCTTCTTTTAACCTTAAAATTGTTCCACCTGCACCTAATGTCTCATCATCCGGATGTGGGGATACCACTAATACATTCATAAATATTCTCCTTCATTTAGCTCTATATCATCGCACGTCAAAACTTCTATTACATTTTCTCCTGCCTTAACTGTAAAATTATTTTTACTCTTTACGGAAATAACTTTACCCGGCTCAATATTCTCGTACTCTTTAGTAACAATNTCTCTTACCTTCCAAACTTTATATTCCTTATCACCGTATACGAAATGCGCTCCCACATATGGCTTGGTCAATGCCCTAACTAAATTATAAATACTTCTGCTTGACATTCTCCAATCAATCTGACCGTCACACTTTCCTCTTTTTCTCCAGGAATTTCCTTTAGACAAATCCTGTGGAATCAGATGCACCGTACCATGTTCAAAAGCATCCAGTACTTCTTCTAACTGATTTGCTGCAACTTTCATAACTTTATCATATAACGTAGATGCATCGTCTTCATAGTCAATAATGACCGGTTTTTGTGAAACAATTACTCCTGTATCCGCTTTCGCATCCATTAAAAACAGTGTAGATGCCGTACTTTGCAATCCTAATGCCAATGCCCATATTAACGGATGTCTTCCGCGATTATTTGGCAGGGCTGCCGGATGAAATCCGATACTACCTATTTTCGGTATGTTTAATACTTCCTCATCCAAAAGTTGTGACCAGCCCAAGCACAAAATCATATCCGGTTCTTTCTTTTTTATATAATCTTTCGTCTCTGCATCATTGATATTTTTTACATACAAATAATCAATATTATTTGCTTCACAAATGAAGCCCATATCAACAAAATCTGAATTAAACTTTGACTCTTTTTTGGCTATTACCCCCACAATATCTGCTCTTGTATCAATTAACTTTTTTAAAAAGATTTCTGATGACTTTACACAACCAACAAATACAATTCTCATACCTATTCTCCCATATCATAAAACTTTTTCTTAACCTCTATTCCCTGATTCAGACTATGTTTTACAATTTCTATTATCTTCTCTGAGGTATTTTCTCCCTCATAAGGATTTTTACAATAACGAATAGCATTCCTAAACTCTACGGACAATGCCTGTTGCAATGCCTCTTCAATTTCTTCTGTACCATTTCCACAATTTATGACTGTCTCGGCACAAACTCTTCCCCTTTGCCGCTCTCCGATATTAATCGTCGGAATCCCAAAAGAAGGAACTTCAATAATACCACTTGAGGAGTTTCCCATTACTGCTGTACAAAATTGCAAAGCACTTAAGTAACGTAACTGTCCCATAGAGGTAAATACTACGCACCGTTCCGGATTCACCTTCGCAAACTCATCTATCATCTGATTAATAATTCTTCCGTCCGTATCCGAATTACTTTTTGTAAAAATAATTTTTAATTCCTTATGTTTCTCCAAAACATTTAGCACATTTTCAAACTGCTCTTTTGATGTGGCATTTTCTAATGTAACCGGGTGGTAAGTAACCAGAATGGTCTTATCCGAAAATGTAAATTCTAACCGTTTTTCCAGTTCTGCTTTCTCTAACAGTTTTATATTTTTAATATTTTCGACACCTAGTGCTCCCACATTATAAACTCTTGAAGGCTGCTCGCCTAACTGTATTACCCGATTCCGATATTCCTCTGTTGTTGTAAAATGCAACTGGCTCATTTTGGTTATAGAATGTCTGATTGCCTCATCAATAAGTCCTTCTGTCAATTCGCCCCCATGAATGTGCGCAATGGGTATTCTGGCTATCATCGCAGCCGAAACCGCCATGAATATTTCATACCTGTCTCCCAATACTATAAGTATATCCGGTCTTTGCTGTTCAAAACAGTCCGCAAATCCCATCAATGCAACTCCCATAGACTTTGTTATACCTACTGTGGTATCAGAACTTAAAAGCATTTCTATCTTGGTACAAATGGGATAACCATCCTTTTCGATTTCCTTATATGTCAAACCAAATTCCGGTGAAAGATGCATTCCCGTCACCACCAATTGTAATGTCAATTCTTCCGATTGATGTACTTTTTCAATAATTGGTTTTAATAATCCATATTCTGCTCTTGTTCCCGTTACTACACATATTTTTTTCCCCATTCTATCAATTCCTGTCTATAAATTTTTTTAAAACCTCTTCACGATAAGGATCTAAATG
>JGI24711J26586_10000634_pt1 | contig 27201 bp, 36 predicted proteins | sample BioPla3DNA1_FD_26586 | JGI IMG/M metagenome (IMG submission 26586)
TTGTCCCATTTTCATCCTTATCTCTTTTCTTAAATACGTTAACTATACTATTTAACAAAGATTTCTCCCCCTTACTACCTAGTAACTATAAATGTTAATTCTCCTTTTATCGGAAGACTTCCTAATGAACTTCCAGAGAACCCGCCTCCCTCTAAGTTCTCTGACTTTATCAGATGTGTTTGATTACCCTTATCAGCATCCCTATTTGCTATGCCCTTTACCCGATATTCATTAGTTAATTTTATTACATTCTCTAAAGGTGTTACACCCTCGTATGCTATAGGTATTGAATAAGTTATCCCAGCTACTACGAATTTACTATTTTCAAACTCCATAGAATCCAGGTTCTCTAATTTAGTTAAATTCTTTATCTCGCTTACGTCATTGTTTATATCTAATATCCTATAGTCTATACCGGTAATTTGTGCCTCAGTGGTATATACCCTAAACCCTTTATACCTAGTATAAGCCCTTCCGTCTGAACTATTATCTATTATATTATTAGCTAACCCATTTGATATTATTGCTGTTAGATTCCACTTAGTGGCTTTCTCTATAGAATCCTTATCTATATAAGTTACCCCTAGATTTATAGGAGTAACATGAGTATCTGCCATGTATTTAGCTGTCAGTGCATCTCCTCCACCAACTGTTTTACCTCCAATATTAAGTCCATAAGCAAGTAGATCTAGGTTATCCCATATTCCGCTATGTTGTGAGTACCAATTTATAAAATCGCTACTATTAGTATATAAGCTATTATATATTTCTTCCTCGGTATTATAATCGTATATATTCCCACCAATTACATTATTACCAGATGCCCCCACTATGTCTCTCAATAATCCTACATTACTTTTATAAGTTTCTTTACTATAGAAGTCGCAAGCTTTCTTTACTGATAGTCTAGTTAATTGATTTATCTGATAGGAGAATGTAGCTACATTAATATACTCTATTACCACCATAGATAATAGGAGTATAACAATAGTTCCTATTAATGCTTTGAAAATGGTTTTTACTCCCATGCTAATGCTCCCGACTAATCCATATCTGGATAGTATTTTAATCCAGGCACGATATAACCTATCTTTATATTCGTATCTGCCTTTTCACTTTTCTCCTGCCTGTAGTCTTTTAACTCTGTGCTTGTTTTCCACCCCATGGCAGTCTGATTATTAGTGCCCCCGTATGCTAGAGGGTCATTCATACCCTCTACCCCCATCTCCCCAGATGTTTGTTCTTTTACTGTTAATGGCCATATAAAATTATATCTAGCCTCTACTCCGACATTCACTGACTCCCCATATTGCTTCCTATTGAAATCTGTATCATCGGTAAATTTTATGTTCGACAGTACAGCAGTCTCTATGCTATCCATATAATTTTCTATAGTAGACTTATCNTCTTGTGGTATATAGTTATTCTCTATAGCTGTTTGCATGACTACATAGGATAACCCAAGCATTTTGAAGTAAGACAGTCCGAATGCGAATACGTTGAATACTGCAAAACATACTATTATTATTACTGGTACTCCTATTAATATCTTAAAGATACTCCTAATTGAATCTGTCATTTAACTGTCTCCCCCAGTACTTTGTACTTCATTACTTCCCTAATTAAATTGGCATAATACCGAGCTTTAAGCTCGGTATTATATCAATTTAATGTTTACTTGAATCCCTCTACTGTACCCAACTCATCTGCTGCGTCTCCAGCAGTGCTACTTCCAGTGAAATCTGAGCTACCAGAGCTGTCTGACCCAGCAGTTCCATTTCCATTGAAATCGAAGGAAATCCCACTAGCTTTATACATCATTCCCTCTGTAGCATCAANTAGNCCACTTACAGCGTTAGGAACTATAACATTAATTGCCATAGCCCCAANCATTACGCATACAACTATAACTATGAGCACTTTAAATATTTTACCTACACCCACTAGCCAACCCTCCTTTCCTTAGCTTTACATTTACAGACCAAAAATACCCTTAGCCATACCAAGATCCGGCAGGTATATAGACATGGCGCTTAGAATCGCCTGTACTAACAATATTGTTAATATGTTAAATGATAATCTAGCCTTCGTTACTATTTTATTCATTGTGTCCTCAATCTCGTATCTCTTATTTTTAATTAGTTCACTTCGGAATCCCATTAAGTCTTGCTCTATATCAGAACCGTCGTATAATTGTCTTATCAACCTCATTAATTTACCAACTTCAGCTATTTCCCTATAATCTTTTGTTATTAAATTCGTCGCTTGATATTCCCCATAGGTCTCTATGTGATTTACACAATTATCTATGAATCTCCTCATTTCTTGTGATTCTGTTATTTTATAATAAGATCTCATTATTTTATCTAGAGGGGTATTTGCCCCACTTATTAATACATAATGTATCATTAAATAATAATCCAAGAAATTCTTTACTACCTCAGCATCTTTAGCCGCTACTATAGATCTCAACACTATCATCGGTAGACTTCCGGATAACATTAGGACTATTACCGCTAGCATAATCCCTAATGACATGCTTTTTATAACAGCTATTAATAAGGATACTACTAATAGGGCTGCCGTAACTATTTTTATTACAGCGTTGAACTCCTCTGCGTTCATAATTCTGAACCCGCCAGGTACTGTTATTCCTGCCCTATTTATGTTATACTGCATAAACTCCTTTGATTGCAAAGATAGTCTAAATGCAGAATTCTCAACCCTACTGGACATTAATCCCATTACCTTGTTAACCTTTATAATATATTCGTCTCTGTTTTTCAGCTCCTGTATATTCTTTAATTCTTTCCTTATTCCACGACTCTTCATTAAAGGTATATTTAATATTTTAATTGATAGTATGGCTGCCAGTACTACTATTAAGATTATAGCTAATACCTTTGCTATAGTAACTGATTTAAGGGCACCAGCTACTGAGGTATCTATATATTGTACTGCCATAATACCTATAAAGTTCATAGTTACCCTCCATTTACACTATAATTCTTTAGCTCGCAGATAGGTTATGAATACGAATTCTCCAATAACTATTAGTACATCTATTATAATTATAATTTGACCAACTATGTTGTTAAAATAGAAGTTAGCTACGTTATCAAATAATACCAATGTTCCTCCCAAGAATACAAATATCATTAATGCTCCTATTACAAAGTCCCCAAATATTTTCTCAAAGCTTCTTTTCATCTCAGTTCTAAGCTCTTTTTTAACATTATTAAGCTCTACCACATCCCTAAACATCCCTACTATTCCATGCTCTTCCTGTGTCTCAAACTCTATACACTTCTTTATAAAGTCATCTGCTATTGACCCTATATTATTATTCAACTCTAATAGAGCTGTTCTTATATGGTAATTTTTATGCTCTACGTTATCTAAGAAATCCCTAAATTCTGCTCTAACCATTTCTGGTATTAAGTCTATGCTATTTCTGATTGATACTACAACTCCGTCCTTTATGCTATTAGAAATTATATTCTCTGCCTCTATAACTGCCTCTATTCTCAAGTCATGTGCCATATTAGCCTTAGTGTATAGAACGCATACAACTGCTACAGTTATTATAGGGTACACTATAATCGACAGTGTAAGACTGCCAAATGCTGCTTTACATACTACCACCGATAATATTAATGACCCCAAGAGAACTAAAAAAGTGAATGAGTAGGGAGTTACCCCCGATCTCTTTATACCTAAGTCTATAATAAGATCATTCATAAAACGATATAATTTTACAGTTTTATTCTTATCATTAATCTTGCCTATCTCGAGTTCTCTTTTTAACTTATTTTCTTTATTGCTTATAATCAATCCTATCCTATATACTATAGAGTCTAATATTTTTACAATTGCACCGTAAACGTCTAGCTTGAGTACTTTAGCAAGTATTACTATAGCTAGTAATAACATAAGCGCCACAGCTAGATTAGCAGAACTACTAGGATCCTTTAAATAGTCCCCTAAGGAACTTCCGAATATAATAAGCATTTCTTACTCTCCTATCCTAGCTTATTTAAATAATCCAGCCCCAGTATATGTCTCCTGCTCATCGAATACATCTCTAACAATAAAGTCATAATCTGATGGCTTAACCCCTTCAAGTCTAAGCTTTTTAACTGCCCTTCCCTGTAATTTACCTACTCTTTTATGCCTTCCGCGAATCTCTACAATGTTCCCTGCCTCATCATATATAGGGTCTTGGTCTATATCAAATATGTATAAATCATTTATTTTTGGTGTTTCCTTATTCTCATCTGATACACCCAATACCTCTGATATTTGTATTATCTTTCTGGTGTTGTCCCTCAATTTCTTCTGAACTACTATTACATCTATTATGCCTGTTATAGTTGTAAGTGCTAAATGCGATGGCTCGTTACCACTTTCAGATAGATAAGCTACTAAGAATCTCATAATAGCATCATAAGCGTCCCAAGCATGGTATGTGCAGTTGAAGGGATGCCCAGCTTGTCCAATTTGAAGTCCTAGCTTAAACTCTTTGTTATCCCTCAATTCACCAAAACTCATAAATGTCGGTGATAATCTTAACGAATGTATCATTAAGTTCTGCATTGTAGCATCCCTGTTTGTCGGATTTTCTCTATCTATAGCTTCTAGATGTAATACATCATTGTAAACTCTTCCTGAATTGTCCTTCCTCCTAAGATCTATCTCAGAAGGATTCTGTATTAGTACTGTTCTTGTAGTGGGTGGCACAGCTTGCAATATTGCATTATTGGTAGTTGTCTTTCCTGATGCAGTAGGCCCAACAGTACAGAACGTCAATCCACCGGCTGTTACTAGTGATAGGAATCTAGCCATGTTATCTGATAATGTTTTATTTCTAACTATTTGATCTAGTCCCATTTTAGTTTTCTTAAATTTTCTTAATACGAATCCATGATACTGTTGTGCAGTAGGGTCAGATGGGTCAGGTGATATTCTAGAACTATGTACAGCTGCTATTCTATACCCCTCAACAGTTCTACTATTTTGCAGTGAATCTTTAGGTGTTAATCGAGCGTCACCCATAAGTTTTCTCATTACAATATCCTGTTGTTCTGTAGAAGAAAAGGATACTATATTACCCTCATTATCCATGAGATCTTCCATCCTGCCGTTTATTTCTACCTTGATTTCTTTACCGTTACACCTAATCTCAAATACGTCAGGATTCATCATAGCTGAGGTTAATATACCGTAATCTGTTATGTCCTCTACCAATCTATCAAGTAATCTATTAGTATCTGAATGCCCATCGTCAGTTACGTAATTCTCCACCAAGAAGTTATTCTGCATGACGTATCCTACTATTAACTCTTTGATAGAATTTCTCTTAGCCACAGGGTCTAAATCTCTATATACCTCTGACCTGTCTTGTATATATCTTCTACAGTCATTAACTACCCACTCTACTGGTTTCATCTGACTATCCAAGCTTATGGATGTAGCTCCCCTTTGTGATTGTATTTCAAGTATTCTCTTTATGTCCATATAACCTAACCCCCAAATCTATTTTCTATACCCTGCTTCTCTTATTATCTTATCGGTTAATTTATCTATCTCTGAACAGAATTTCGCTGACTCACTACTGAATGATGCTCCAGACTCACGGAATACTTTACCATCCAACCCACACTTTATAATAGCTTTATCATATGGTAGTATGCTTATAAGGTTAGTTCCTAATTTTTCTATTATGTTTGTAGGGTAGGCTACATCAGTTCTCTTGTTAATTATCACATGCATCTTTTGTGAAGTATCTACCCCAGTAACTGAACAGTTACTTTGTATTTTATGAGAATTCCCTATGCAAGCTATATTTTCATCCCAGACTATATACATAGCATCTGCCATAAATAATGCTGTATTTACTATATCTTGCTCAATATCATGATGTGAGCAATCTATTAATATAATATCAAATAGCGACTTGAGCCTTTCCAAAGCATCATATAGTATGTCAGAACTGCTCTTTGTATCTACACTTACCTTGTCTATGATACTCCTATTACTCGCCATCATTAAAAATATATCGTCCTTAGACTCTATAGCATCACCCATAGTTACTCTGCCTGATAAGAAAGATACCAAATCTCCTTTATAGGAGCTTTGCTTTATATCAAAGTAATTATGTTGGCTCGGATACATTACACTCATATCTAAAATCAATACAGATAGCTTTCTTTCCCTCAATTTATATGCTAGGTTAGCTACTATTGTCGACGTTCCAACTCCACCAGCTGCTCCCATGAATACTACTATGTTATCTACTAACCTCCTCTTTTTATTTAAGTCTAATCCCGATAGTTTTTTGGTAATTTCTACAGCGCTTTGATTAAATTTATCAGCTAAATCTTGTCCTTTCACTGTATTACCTCCTTAATTTATGCGCTGTGGCATTGATGCTTTAAATTTTATATTAGATTTGCTCAAATAATAGTAGTACCTTTCCTTTTCATCTGGTGTCAGCGCTACTAACAATGTTTTCGGTTCAGTTTTAATTCTAAATTCTGAACTATTATCCAATTGTGCCTGCTCCCAGACAGATAACTCCCTGTATGAAGAGTAAATATCTAATATAGACTCTCCCTTTGAGTTCAGCATATCAGCTACCAATATTCCACCAAACACTGTCTCCGACTTAAACACCTCAATTTGCTCAAGTCCATAACTATCTCCCATGTTCTGCCTAACTTCGAATACTCCCTCTATATTAAGCTTATCTCCAGGTTTTAAGAATGTTTTGAAAGCTGACATTTCTGCAGAGCTTATTTCTAATGGTACTATCTCTTTACCAGGGAAGCTATATAGTACTGTATCTGTGTTATTTACCCTAGACTTAACAAAATCTCTATATTCAGCATAGGTATCTCTTTTTAATGGATAAGCCGCAAAGGAATTTAATATTTTATCTCTCTCTTCCCAAAGTATTAGCCTTCTTTTCTTTGTGCCATTCTCTTCAACTACAGTGTATTTCTCATATTCTCCCAACAGAACATCGTATGGCTTTAATAAATCTTCTGTTATCATTTGATTCTTATGAACGTTACTAGCCAACATAGCTACTTCTACAGTTCTCTCCGCCTTAGCCCCTATATACATTACCCAGATAATAAGTAACAATGTTACTACTCCAATTACAATTATATATCCCATTTTTTTAGACTGATTAATTGCTGGAGTACTACTGATTCCCGCCAGTACCCTTTCTCTAGCTCTCTGCGCTAACTTCATTTCTATAACCCCCAAATTAATATTTATTTCTAATGTATACCTTTACTCCGTCACTGCCATATTCAGGATATAATTCTATCCATCCAGTAACTAAGGGTTCAAATCCGATACACTTAACTCCATCTACATCATATATAGATGCTTTGTTATACTTTTCTACCAACTTACAGTTGTTATTAGGTGTTATAATAGTTATTATCTCTTCTCCAGATAATCTAGAATTAGCTATAGCCATCCTCCAGAATAAACCCATTTTCTTGAATTCATCCATATTTTCTATATGGTACTTACCTTTATAATCAGTGTCTACCCTCCCAAGTGTTAGGTAGTTATTAATCTTATACCCAGTTTCTATCTCAACTAATCTGCTCATTATTATATCTAGTAATTCTTCATTAGCTCTAAATCCAAATGCTGCCCTATGCCCCTGTGCATATACTCCTTCTCCAAAACTTTCAAAACTTTCTCGGTAGTCTATTCCCGATAGCCTACCCCGAAAACTTCCCTTAGCTACTCCATCTTCTACTATGAATACAGCACAATTCTTATTAAATCTTCCGCATAATTTAGATGCTATTAGTCCAGTATAATTGCTAAATTTCTCATTATCCAAGGTAGCTAAAACATAGCTGTCCTCATGCACTAGACTTCCTATTTCGTTATTAATTACCTCATTTTGCATATTTCGGTATTTTGACAGCTCATCTATATTCTCTGGTTTGTTTAGAACTATATCCAAAGCCTCTGCAGAATTACCTGTCCGTATAGCCGCATTTATCAGAGGTACTATATTAAACAGCACCGTATTTTTATCCAGTACCGCTTTGTACTTATTTACTTTATCGAGTATCGATTTAATTCCTATTTCCATATCGGACTTTAACAATGTATTATCTATATACCATTGGTTTCTTGGATTATTCAATGGTATTACATCTGACAGTAAAGTTATGCCTGCCCATTGATATAGTTTTATATTATCTATTACAGGGTCTGTCCCTACAATATCCTCATAGATTCTAAGTAATTCATAGGTTACTAGCCCACAAGACATATTCTTATCCGCTGTATAACCATTATTATCAATAGTATTGTTAACTATTACATACTTTCCACCAGCAGTATCGCCAGACAGTTCTCTATGGTTCAACTCGTGATGGTCTATAACCAGAACATCGCAATTCATTTCTTTTATATGCTCAACCTCATTAGAACTTGAGTCTAATATTATAAACAACCCTAAATTAGGTGTGTTATGGGTGTATTTTACATGCTTTTCATTTATACCATGTTCTTTATCTCTGTTTATAGTAAATCCAGTCCTATTTATTGCTCCCTGTGTTTCCAAAAATCTTTTGAGTATATACCCTGACCCTACCCCATCCATATCTACATCACAATGTATCGCTATAGATTCTCTGCCAGTTATATGTCTATATAACATATCTATTGCTAAATCATGATTTTTAATATCTATTACGCAAGGCTTCTCCGGTTTACTCTCTCCAGTTATTATGCTATAGTCAAATACCCTATCAACTATAAAATTGTCCCACAAATTAACCCACCTCAACACTTACTATAAATACTTATTCTAATTTATGTATTATTTGTAGCCTAGCACATCATACAATAATTATTTAATTTCTATCTCCATTTGTATAGTGCTATTATATTCATTATTAGTATTACAGAACCAAATAAACATTCTTCAGACATTCCACTCTGTTTATAACACATGTAAGTGTAAATTATAGCTGCTGTCGACCACATTACAAATGCGTATGGCATTTTGTATATCATCAGTGCTAACCCTATTATTACTGCTATAAAAATAGCCCATTCAAGGTAACTTTCCAGATATACTAGTGCACACACTGCGTACGCTAAGCTAGCCAGACTCATTACTATGGTATTAAATAAATACTTCTTATCGATTTTGGTTAGCTTAGTAGATTTGTATCTTGCCATGAACTACCCTTCCCTAGCTTAAAAATTAATCTAAGTTGACTGTAACCTCATCCCAGCACTTAGGACAAAAACCGCTGATTAACATCTCTCTTATATCAGGTCTCACATCAGGTAGTATCTCCTGTATCTTACGAACTCTATTTGGTTCANTCAACTCTACGAACTGTTCCAAACTCATATCAATTACTACTTCTGTTCCGCATTTAACGCACNACGCAATCACATTTAAGTTATTATTTTCCATTCCAAGCCNTCCTAATTCTATTATTAATAATTTACAATATGTCTAGGTCATATATCTTATTGTTTTTATCTACTTTAACTAGCATATCCACCCCCTTAGCCTCCATGTTATCTGTAGTGTATATTCTAATATATGCTCTGTCTTTATATTTATTTTCTAAGTTAGTCTTTCCTAGCTCCACCTCTACTTTATATTCTCTGAGATTCATTTTATCTTTTATGTCTTTTAAGAACTTATGTAGTGTATCTCCAGTATCTCCTATAAAGTATTTATCCATTATTTTTTCTATACTCTTATTCTTCTTAGCATCTTCCTCATCCCAATCCAACTCCACTAGCTTCTTTATATCCCTCTCTAGCCTGCCTTGTATTATTTCATGCAATCTATAACTGCTACTATCAAAATTGCACTTGCCCTCGTATATCGATACATCTGTACTCCTACCCATCTTTTCTGCTAATACAGTTACTATGCTACCTGTATTGTTAGTTAATATTACTAGTATCCTATTATTCAAATAGACTATATTATTTATCATCAACTCATTATTTAAGTCTCTTACATCTTCGTTTATGTTCCTCTTGATTCTTTCCTTTTCCTCCATGAAGTATGTGTAGGTGTCATCCGATATCATAGTTGGTATAATTACTACATCAGATTCTCCAGCACTCTCCTTTGATATAAGGAATTGGTTCACTGACTTCTCCAGAGACTCTAACTCAGCTTTCTCCCAAGTCTTAAGGTCTTTTATAAGTGTTATTTGAAATACCACTGAAGCAATTATAACCACAGCTGCCATAATAAGTAGTATTCGTTTAATATTAATTTCCCTAAGCCTTACAAATCTCATCTATTGATCCACCTATCAGATTAATTTTCCTCAAAGCAAGGACATAAAGGTAGCCTATTGTCAAAATCAAAGTTCATACAACCCATTTTTGCTAGTTCATCCATCTTTGTACAGTCCGGCTCCACTTCTCTAGGCTCATTCCAACCGTCTCCATACTCATTTATGAACCCAAACTTACACCTTTCATGCTCGCAATTAAACCATCTATCCATTCCAATTCCCCCTAATATTTATACAGTGTTCTAGTATTTGTTCTGCTGTCAATTCCTTAATTGTTTTGCCATAATTAGCCACCAGTGTATCCTCGTCATCGAACTTACTACTTAACCTTCCTATACTGAGTACCTCTGTTTCTACTTCTGTTTCCTCGTCATATACATACCGTATGCCATCCAGATAGTATGTATTAATATATTCGTTTCCACTTCTATTTGAAACCTTCATACTATACATTTTAGCAATGTTTTTAGCATAATTTAATTCTTCTGTACCTACACCACCNGTCACTAGTACACCTAGTTTAACGGTGTTAGGCGCCTGCTCTATTATTATATATGACCTATTACTATNAGTNACCTTACCTATTACCATGACTATATGTTTATCCCAAGCGACTATATCNCCAGGCAATAATTTACTTCCCNCGTTTAATTTTTTCATCCCATTAGCACTAACAAAATCTAAAGCGACACCACTATATACTCTATTGCTGTCAATTTGATTATATACCCATGCGATGTATCCTGAACAGTCTAATCCCTCTAATCTATGTGGCTCCAAGGGATTTACTATAGTCTCCCCCAGTACCCCCACTAGTTCGTTATATGTCAATAATTTACCACTATTACTTAACATACTCTTCCTAACCCTAATGTAATCATTAAGACTAGTCACTTGTATATCATGTCCTAAGCAAGAGTTATCACTCTTACCCATACTCCCATGCACTGGACACCAAGTATTACTAGGAGTTATACAACTATCCTCATTATTCGAATATAACTGATTAAAGGCTATCCATATTGGAGATACCCCATTTATATTACTAGCCCCCCGATGTCCTCCTCCCCATACATATCTTACATTACCTATCAGACTCAAAGATGTTAGTATTAGATTTACCCTACTCTTCTCGTTAACATTATATATCATTTGCTTTTGATAATTTTCCCCAAGGTCTGACAAAGCTAATCTACCGTCAAAACTCATTGCTATAGCCAGAACATTCCTTGTCCTATCTGAGTATTCCTCCATTATATCAATAAACTTAGTCATGAACTTATACTTGCCTTGCTTATTTACATAGAGTATATACTCGTTTTTATCTTTAGAATTAAATATTTTCATATATGTATCTATTACTTTAGCTACCTCTTCATCAGTTCCCCCACAGTATTTTACCAATCCCTCATAGAATACTATGTCCTTTTGTATGTCATTTCCTAATGACTCAAAGTATTCATTGGTATTTTTCTTATAATAACCTTCCCTTTCTTTAGCCAACTGCATTATTTCATATGTTACATTATATGCCGCATCAGGCATATAATATTTGTTAGGTCTTTTTACGTTTTCATCAGGGCATACAGCCCCACTTTTTCTAGTGTATTTAGTATTTGCTCCAGGAATGTAAAAAGGAGGCTCCATAACCTCCGATGTTGTATCTATAAATATATTTGGATATTTATCAGCGTATATTGCTTTTCCTCCAGCCACTAAATGTGCTATCTTAACATATTTAGAAGGTATTTTTAATTCGTCAGCTACATATTGGTATAGTATTTCTACATCTTCTGTAAATTTTACAGGGTCTGTCTTAATTATTTTGGTGGTCTCTTCAAGATTATTTGACGCCTTTCCCATACTGTAATCATAACTATTTCCCAGCATTACTACTATTAATATAATTGCACATATTGCACTAGAAATATTACTTCTAAATTTCACTACTGCTCTCTCCTACTTTGAATGGTCAAAAATAATTTTATTGCATATCTCAATATAATTGTAAGTATTACCCAAGGTAATGATATAATAACTATTAGAAGAAGTTTTAAGTCTACTACCCCGAACTGTGTGTAATTGTCTATATGCTTCTCGTTGTATATGAATGTAAACAGTCCTATTATAAGGTATGCTATTATATAACTCATGTAACTCACCTCGTTTCTAGGGTAACCCTTATTAACCATTGTAGTTACCCAATAGTTTTCCAAGGTGTTATGTCCCTGTACTGTATCTGCACATCTACCTGAATATAATCAGGATTGAATTCAGTTTCTACTAGTAAACTGCCTGCTTCCATAGGTAATGATTTATGATGCTTCATCTCATAATCTGAATTAGCCATCACTCTATTAGCTAATTCCTGTGCCTCTTCTAGTGTCAATGATTGTGATAGCTTGCCCCCAACTACATGTCTTTTTGTATCCCCGGCAAATCTAGCTGTTACCCGGTATTCTCTTCTCGGTACTCTCATAGTCTAAAGCTCNCTCCCATTGACTGTTATTTTTAACTTTAGCCCATTAGGTATTACTAAGTCTACTTTAATTTCACCGGGCTCATTGAATGTCTCTCTATCCGCCGCCCAATCNCTTAATATTATTGCCTCTTTTAATCTTGCATTCCATACATCGGCTGGCCACATAGTCAACATCATTGCCCATCTCTCATCTTTAATTTTCTTCGCGTATGCCTTAGTACAGTAACGTGTACAATTTGCTAATGTCACTCCCCATACTCTAGCTAACTGTCGTCTCTCTTTCCTACTCATAAACATGTATACTTTGGCCAGCTCTTCTCGGTTTAGCACTTTATACCTCCGATCTTCTATTGTATCCCTATATTTCTACTCAGCACTATCTATACTTTCATCTGTAATTTGCTGCAACTCTTCCATCACTAAATCTTTCTCCTCTTTNCTNAATGCTTCAAAGATCGCCACTACAACTTCNGGTAATGCTTCTGTGTGTACCCTTACTCCCTTTTTAGTCGGTCTAACATCTCCAGAGTCATCAGTATAATACAATCTGATATCAATAGACTCCATACGATTCTGTGGAGGTATTACTCTAGCTACCCTAAAGTACTCTCCACGGTCATTCTTAGGCACCATACAGAATTCCTGTTGTTTTTCATCCTTAATATTATACGCCATTATAAAGTCCTCCCTATTATTAATATTTACCATTAGTTATACCCTATCTAATAAACTCTTTCGTTCCTCCTACCATACTACTATTTCATATATAAGGTCATCTTGATTTAGCCTCATTTCTAGGGCTAGTACCATCAACACCTCCTCAGACTCTATTTTTAAGTGTGCCAGTATAGTATCTTTATTATCCTCTTGATGATTAGCATACCCAAAGTTTATATGGGTCACCCTAGCGTCNGCTTCTATTTTAGTTATTGAATCCCAATTCTTTTCCCCCAGCATATAATCAGTGCATTCTTGAGTCATNTACTTATTACATATGTATTCTAAGTTACTTNTGTTTTCATCACTTGTTTCAGAGTATACTAACTCTAATAGATTAGCTATCTCCCCCAGATATATCTGTTCTGTCTTACCCATTACTAAGTATTCGTCAAATATACTGTGCGTCTCTTGCTTATCCCAACACCCAGACATTGTAACCATTAGTAATATAATTACCAATAATTTGCTTAAATTATTCTTAATGTATCTATTACAGTTCATATATATCCACTACCTTTCCATTATCCACCTTAAAATATATAACAGTAGTGAATCCACTATATCTACTGGCCTTAGCTGCATAGATGTTATCCTTAAAGAAGTAATAAACTTTATCTATTGATATCTCACTTTCAGTCGGTATTTCCATATCTCCCTCGGGTATAATATCTCCCTCTAATATTATATTACCTTCCCCATCCCTTTCCAGCTGTTGACCTTCAGGAGCGTTAAAGTATAATTCAATTAATTCCTCAGGTATCTCCGTATTTTCATATGTTTCAGTTAAGAAATTATACACGACCTCATTTTCAAATAGGTCTTTATCGGTATTACTCTCTATGAATTCCAAGTCCTCAGTACTTATTATGGAGTTTCTATATCTTATATAGATATCCATATACTTCCTCATCTTATCTTCATCAACTTTACTAAAAGTAGATAACTTTTCTATATACGTTATCTCATCTTCATTGAGCTCTACTTCACTACTTTCGCACCCAACCATTATAAATGCTATACTTATTAATAATGTTATCAATACTATAAATGATTTTCTCATGATTTATCCCCCTATATTAGTAGTAGTCAAGAGGATTTTTATGCTCATTATTATATCTTATCTCAAAGTGAAGGTGATTTCCAGTACTCCATCCAGTACTACCAACTTTACCTATAGCCTGCCCAACCACCACTTTATCACCCTCTCTAACCAATATACTTGACTGATGTGCGTAAAGCGTCGAAAATCCATTTCCATGATCTATTATAACAGTGTTTCCGTTCGCTCCATTCCACCCACTGAATATCACATTACCAGACTGCGCCGCCTTTATTTCTACTCCGCCAGGTGCTGATATGTCTATTCCGGTATGCATTCGTTTAGTCTTAAGTATTGGGTGTTTTCTCATTCCGAACTCTGAAGTAATTGTGGTATACCCAGTAAGTGGCCATATGAAATCTCCTCCAGCTCCTTGTCCTGCTCCTATGCCTCCCTGCTCTTTCTCAGCTGCCTCTATAAGTTTATTCCAATGATCCCAGTAATAAGTAGCTGCATTGATTCCCTCGAACCCATGTACTAACCCAAACTTGTTTTGATTTTTCCCATTATTATTTATGCTGTTGAAGTAAGTTAAGTAGTCTTTATTATGTGGACTTGTATTACTAAATTCCTGTAAGAATGTTTGACTGTATTTTTTACCCCCTATAGTAACTCCTCCAGATGGCATAGTCCCACTAAAGTCATACCCATTTTGTTGACCTGCCACCACAGTTCTTATTCCAGCTTTATTGAACTCAGTCTTGGAAAAATCCCCCAACGACTTTATATTTGGTTCCTGCCTAGAGTACTTGCTATATACATCAGCAAAAAGTTTTCCCATATTATCGTGCATGTTTTTACCATTTTTACCAGGTGCATTCATATCCCCTCTATAAGCGTCTGCGGCATATATAAATAGTATCTCCTGTATCACATCGTTAGTCATACTGCTCCGTATACCTTCTATATGCCCTTGATGGCTTCTCATAAATGATGTTATTTTATTAGCAGCGTTTACAGCTTGATCAGGGAAGAATAATGGATTAGGCCTTAAAAATCCCCTATCGTTATCGAATACTGACATTAAGCTTACCCCTACCTGGGGTGTCATTACACCATCTTTTTCTACGTACATTGACTGAAAGTTCCCTGTTATATATGTAGCCTCAAATTGGAACATGCCCATTGCACCTGTTACACTAGTATCTACTCTGCCTATTTTATATAACTCTTTTATCTCATTTCCACCTTTGTCTTTGTACTTACCGGAATTTCCAGCGTCTATAAAGAAACTTCTACCACCATAACCTGTCATATTATCTAGTGATAAGTGTGTATAGAGAGACCCCATCTCCCCATTCACTACTTCAACTTTAGGACTTCCAGTTACTGACCCAAAAGCCTCTGTCATAGCTATAGCTAATACGAGTTTAGCGGGTATTCCGTATGCCTTACCAACTTTATCACATATCTCTAACATCTCTTGCCTAATTCTAAGTTCAGGGTCTACTGGATATGCCCCATATATTGTTTGCTTACCTTCCTCTGTGTCTATCCCGAAATTTCTTTCCCTTATTTTACGTAATTCCTGTTCCTCCTCACTATCCAGTAAACCTATTGACATGTTTATAGCAGTTATCATTTTCGTATATGTATTATTAACTATTGTATATTGCATATACATATAGCCTATTACTAAAATAGCAATAATTATAACTGCTAATAATATGTACAGCTTTATTCTGAATCCTTTATCTTTTACAGCTCTATTTCTTATTGACTTTGTCGACTTTAATAGTTCTAAAAGATTTAAAAATCCCATAATTAACTTCCTCTGCTAATACGCAAAAAGCACGCCAATCCAAGCGTGCTTTTTAATTGTACTTAATATACTTATATTAACTTTTCAGCTCCCATAATAGTCTATTAGTCTAATTATCTAATGTACTATGAAATCACTCCTGAATTTCTTCCTCGCATAATATCTATTTTATTCGCCCATAATTTATCTTCTATATGCATTTGTTAAAATATTAACCCCCTGCGCCTGAGGTCCTCTCTCATGTACCTGTATATAACAATTTATTGAACCTGTTTTGATAGACACTCCATTAGCCTTTGCTTGTCTATCCTCAGTTTCCTTATATACTACTTGTAATCTTGTCGTATTTGATTCAAATCTCAACATGTCTGTTAACCTACTTAATACAGACTCTACGAATTCTGGACTGCCCGTAATTCTTATTCCATCGCATTCATAGGTTGACCCGGAATGTTTATATGGTATAGGGGTTACTCTAATTGGCGTAGGTCTAAGAGATTTCCAATACCTTAAGAATTGCTCTTTTTTCATTCGTCCTCTTCCTCCTCTAAACTTACTTTCATATAGTACTGACTACCTTGACTGAATAGTTTATTACTAGCCTCCCTAAGCTCTCCAGTAATCCCACCTCCCATAGCCATTTCAATTATATGCTTATTTAGAACGTTATCCTTCTTATCCAAGGCTCCTAAGGCTTCTAAAGTGTATACGCTTAAATTATTCGCATCACCAAATATTGTTAGGAACTTTTTCGCCCTAGTCATCGCTACGTAGTGTAATCTTCTATTCTCATCTATACTTCCAGATATATCCTGCATACTCACTTTATCCGATACCATTTTATATATGCCTTCGAATGATGGGAAGGTAACATTATCATCTGCGAATATTATCACATGCTCCCACTCTTTACCCTTTGCCCCATGTATAGTGGACATGTTTATTCTAGGTCCCATCAATGCCATTTTACCAGACTCGTACTGTTCGCTAAGTCTTAAGAAAGACTCTGTATCTTCTACCCCATCTTCTAATAATACACTTAAGTATTCTAAGAATCCATCCACTGTTCTAGTTCTATCTCTACTCTTATTCATGAACTCGGTTGCTCCAAGGTATAACCCTGATAATGCCACTATCCTTTCTGTCCTATCCTTTAAATCAAGTGCCTTATATACTGATACCAGTCCTCTAGCTACATCATCCCTGCATGCCGTAAATAATTGGTTTATCTTGCTTTCTACCTTAGGTGGAATACTTACGTTTTTATCCCAATCTATACGGCAGTCATAAACTGTACACTTAGTTATAATGAACCCTAGTGCATCCTTAACACTGAGTCCACCATCTCTCACTAGTTCGGCTATAGCCTTGCTATTATTAGCTCCTAAATACTGACACACCTTCCACATAGTTGACGCTACAACATTATAGTTATAAGTGGGTTCTGATAGTCTTATTAAATTTTTCATATCCTTGTAGATAGGTGTATTTGTCATTCGCATTTCCGGAACTGTTTTACAATATATACCGCTCTTAAATAACATATTGTTTAGCAATGACACATGTTGATTATTTCTACTTAATACTGCTATTTTATCTGGGTTTACCCCATCATCTACAAGTGATTTTATATATTTATGTGCATACAGACTCATTTCATATAGATTGTCACTTCCTACATCGCACATCTTAATTACCCCACCATTATCGTAGGGTATCATTTCTTTTTCTGACCTTCTTACATTGTTTTTAATTCCTTTAGCTGCTCTCTTAACTATTTCTCCACCGCATCTATAATTTGTAGATAATACGAATTTCTGTATATCATAATAACCACAAATGTCTAGTATAATATTAGGGTCTGCTCCCCTCCATTGATAGATGCATTGGTCATCATCCCCTATGACTATTAGTTTATTATGGTCTGTAATCATTTCCCTAAGAATTGCGAATTGTATTTTAGATACGTCTTGAAATTCATCTATAAAGAAGTAATCCCACAACCCTCTGCAGAATGATATTACCTCTTGCTTTTTCTGAGCCACTAATAACATATACATATATAATTGCATATCGTCAAAATCTATTAGTCCTGACTCTTCTTTCATTTTATTATAACAGTATCTAATATTGCTATATTGATCAGGCTCTATATCATTTAATGTGTATACATAAGACTTAATTAAGCCGTCATCGGAAAGTAGATTATTTACTTGGTATGATAATAGACTATCTACTAATTGTAAATCTTCAGTTGATAGGTTCCTTAACCCAACATCCCTGCATGCATCGGTTACCATTTTTAATCTTTGTCCGCCAGTACATACGTTACCTACAAGTCCAAAATGCTTAAGTACCTTATAATAAGATGCGTGAAGTGTACTCACCTGTACTTTTTGTCTTATTCCAAGTCTCGTGAATAGTGTCCCTAATCTATCTTCCATCTCGGAACTTCCTGCTTTACTAAAAGTTGTACATAATAGTCTTTTAGTATCCGTTATTTCACCTGACAGTATACGCTTAGCTAGTAGATGTGTAAGTATAGTAGTATTATGGGTAACTATACAATTCTCTGTTAAGAATAATCCACTCGCTCCAGATACCTTTATACAAGTCATCTCAGCAAGTTCCCCAGTTTTTTCTATACTCTTAATAGTCCTTATATCTGATTCTTTAACAAACAACCTAAATTCTTTCGTATCATTGACTATACCCCCAGTAGTCTTAATACTTTTTATAGCAGTCATTCCTAAAGACTCTACTAAAAACTTAGCATCATCGATTAATCTTTCATAGATAGATACTAACTCATAATTAGTCCTTTTATAATATCCACCTGTATTTAGTAATCCCTTAAAAAGCTCAACTCTATCACTTATGCTTGATAGCTTATAAACTTCTGGTATGAACTTCTCTCGATTTCCTTCATCTTTCAATCCAAGTTCTTCTAATTTATAAATGAATGATTCATCTGTATTCTCATCCCCAAGTAGTTCCCCCATAAGGTATGGTTTAAGAGGTAACTCTTTCTTACTAAATTCTACCCCCTTAACCATTGGAATGCTTATATTATCTTTTACCTGTGTTTCTCCATTTTTATCTTTGTATTCTATCTTTAATGGCACATTATCCATTATATTTTTTAATGTATCCGTGCACCATCTATTTGTATTTTCATTATTACCATATGTCCTATATGTCCATAAATGTTCCTCACAACAGTGTATAACACTCCCATCGGAAAAGGTAACCTCACAGACTTCCTTTCTTCCTTGAGGGTATACCCCAACTATTGTTTGCTTTTGTCCTTTTTCATCATAGCATATATCCCCTACGTTTAGACTATCTATGGGTATGTATCCATTTGGTGTGAGCACTCCAGTACCATTTTTTAATGCCTTACCGCTACCTGCACAGGCTAATATACACATTCCCCCACGATGTTGCAATATCTTCAATTGCTCATCACTATGGCTTACACCAGTACTTTCTTCTATACTCTTTACTATTTCTAGGTCATTAATACTCATACCAACTACCCCCATGATATTTGTTATACCCACTTAGCCTCTACTTTCTTCTATGTATTTTTGAAGTGACTGTTGATTATAATCTACACCAAAATCGTCTAAGACTATTTTAATAAACTCAGGTAATGTAACCTCATAACTAGTGATTGAATCTCCTACTACCTTGTTTATTACTTTCAAATCGCTATCATCGGCCAATTTAACAGGAGCACTTATATGGTGTCTACTTCCAAGGAAGTGATCGTAAACACCTGTTTTATCTACACTTATTCTCCATTTATCTACCCTTAATCCTGGATGACTCTCCCCATCTCTATCCAGAGAGTAATCCAACTTCGTGAAGAAATAATCATTATTAAATGTATCTAGAACTATTTCATTATCAACTATTCCTCTGTATATAGCTATCCGACCAATTAATGGGTCTGCGTTATAAGTCTCACATATATCCTCATTTTTTCCCCTACGCTTGAACTTTTGTACTATGACTATACCATCTTCATCTAGACAATCCTTTATTATATCTATTCTTTCTTGAGTAGTTAACTCTATATTTAGAGATGCTATATTAATCTTATTTATCATATCTAAATCTTCCGACTGGAAGGACACTAAAATATCAGTGCCTTCTAATCTATTTTGAAATTTAGCTAAATCTTCCAATACGTTTCTTTGAACTACTACATCTGTAAGATTAATTTCAACTGTTCCTATACTCTCGTTTAATTCAACAGTATCCCTGATTAACTTTTCCAACGCGTCTAATGTTTTTGAGCTCGACACCTGTTCTATAGTATTTCCTAAATTTATAGTGAGTACATTATTTGACTCCTCAGCCACGCTAGATATTCTATCGGCTAATAACTTTACTTCCTTATTACGTTCTTCAGCCTTAGCATCATAATCATCCTCAAATTCTACCAAGTCTATTTTATTACCCTCTTCTATTCCCCCGAGCCTCAACGCTATTTTTAATGTAGCAGCGAGCTCCTCATCATATATTCTAATATGAATTCTAGGATTTGCCATCATCTTCATGAATTGATCATTATTAAAAGGGTCTATTAAATTGATCTCATCAAAGTCTAACAGCACATCACCTTCAATATGTTCAATAGCTTTTTGAATCTCTATCCATGCACTATCATTACTCTTTGAGATTTGCGTCACGTTGTATATATCACTTACTATAACCTCTTTCACAAAGTATTCCCCCCATAATTATTAATAGTAATTTATACAATTGAGACTATGTCGAGGTAATATTAATTTTACCTACGTCTAATCACCCAATAACTCTAATAACGTATTTTTTCTCTCAAGGTCGTCCCCGAATAACATATTGTTTGATAATAAATACATAGCATACCCTACCATGCTTCTCGGTATATTATCTGAGATAAACCTCTTGTGTCTTTTAGAATAAGGAGCTATAATCCCCAAGAACTCTTGGAATTCTTCCTCAGTTATACTCTTATTAATACTTGTATCATCCAACCTTAAATTCAGGTCTATATTTTTTAGTATACTCACATTATTATACTTTACCTGCAACCTGTTTAACTTATCCATATAACTAGCCATATCAACGTCTCTATATCTTATAATATCACCGAATAAATCCTCACCGAAATCTGTTATGATTTTCTTTTTATCGTTCCATACTTTAGATTTAACAGTATTTATATTAACGTCTATTCCACGTTCTTCTAATTTTAATTGAACCCCTTCCATAGTAATATACCTATCCGACAGGTATATCTTAGTCTCTTCTGACATGTAATTACTATTTAATAACAAGTCTATAAAAAGTCTAAGAAATTCTACCCTTTCACTATCTAAATCATTTTTTATAGCCCTACCCAAAGGTTTCTCTAGTATCTCCCCATCAACCACAAAGTCCCATATTAATAACTTAAGTTGTTTTGTAAATCCAGCACTCATTTTTATTACCCCACTATCTTATTTTTTTATTTCCATTATCTGGAGTATAATTTATATTATTAGTGTATACAATATAACTTTAAAAGTTTATCGTACTACCCACTAATATATACCCACCATATTTAACTGACCCCACCCCCATTTAAAAGTTCTGTGTTATACTTTCCCAGTATTACATAGTGCCTATCCACATAATTATATTACCATTTCCAATTCCCCCAACTCCCTCCCAACTTTCAAATGACCACTTGAAATATTATAAAAGGTATTTACTAATTACTTTAGACTCTTATAATTTCTAATAGAATATTTATATTTTAATAGTCCTATAGACCTTTTGACTAAAGTATTTACTTAAATAATCACTAACTCCAATTTATTATAAAAAGTATTAACAATTACTTTAAGTATTGATTATGCCCATCTCACTACTCACATTAACCAAGGTATCCAACATAACTTTCAGTAGACAATTACCATTATCTTACTAATATTCCCCCCGACTACCTACCCCCTATATATTTTTTCTGGGACACCCATTTATCAAGCACTTTCAGCCCCAAAATATACCGGTTAAATAATTTTAATTGCCTACAACTAATTATATCTAATATGTATCTTATTAGGTAAAAATTTATTAAATTAGGTCTAACTTTAGTAAAAATCACTCTAATACACTATACCTCGAGACTACTTTAATTAATACTTTATTATTACTAGTTCTAATAGTGTTTACATATTTTAACCTCTTATTACCTAGTTTATTTATTAAAATGTGTATACTACATTTAGCAGTGTATAATTAATTACTCCAAAGGTATGCCCCCATACTCAAAAAGTATCAACTAATTACTCCCAAAGTCATACTTTACAACTACCAAAGTATTGCCTAATTATTCCAAAAGTATACTCCTAGTATTGAGTTAATTACCTCAATTTATACTAGGAGTATATACCTCTTATATGCACTTTACTGAGTAAACTCCCCCTATTCCCAAAGCCGAGTCCTCACGCTATTATAATTGACCTTGCCTAAGAATTGTTCTAACAGCCTGTAAAAATCATCAGTTAGTATAACCAATTGTTCCCTAACTGTAAATGGGTCATTTAAGCTTATTTTATATAATCCAGAGTCTCCACTACCTAAATTTTTTACCTCCATAACTCTTACGTTAGACTTAATTTTTTCCAAGTGTTCGTTAAATATATTTACTTTTTCCTTGAATGAATAATCTTCATATGCCATTTAACTTACCTCCTAATGTATANCATTTATTCTTATGTATTTAGTTCCTATTTCCCCACTACCCCAAAATTTAACCTCCTATCTGTATGTTCCCTTAATCATTCCCCCTAGTTACCGTATAGCCTATATTTATTACCCTATATTTCAATAATCCCCCACTATCTAACAGCCATGAGATTATAATTATAAGTATCCTATACATAAAAAGAGCAGCCACTAATAAGTTGCTCTCTATTATTTCCTACGTTTAATCTATTACTCTCCCCAGTTTCTTTATTTGGTTTAGGTGTTTGTAACAAATATTACTTAGTATTGGATCTTTAGTACAGCCCTCCACCAGGCAATACTTCCTAATTTTATTGTTGACTGACATTATCTTATTTTTTCTCAATATATTCAAATGTCTCTCACAATATCCAGCAGCTTTTTTGTTTACTACCGCACCCCTTTAATATGCATTTCTCATTGGTTCCATTTATTCCCCCATGCTTCTTGATCATTTCATTAAGATTGCTATGTTCTTCACAACAATCCCCATACCAAGTATACTTAGAACATCCCTCAACCGCACACCTATAAGTTCCTACCCTAGTGTTTTTAGCCTTTGCCCTTATGATATCCTCATCTAACATAGCTACACATTCACTCCCCCTAATTATAATTTATCCTTTGAAATATCCGCATGTATTAATCTTAGCTTGCTATAGTGTCCTCTTATTTCCATAACTTTCCCAGCAGTATTGTACTTTTATCCCCCAGTGCGAACAGGATAAGCATTGATACTATCCCTATTGCATAGGGTATAGCTATGCTTAATCTCCAAGTCACTACATCCATGAAAGCACCCCCATAATATAAAATATCATCCCTAAATTAATACTTTTTATATAGGGATGATATTTTGGAGGTTATATATTTTTACCACTAGTCCCATTTAAGTTTATGTAAATTAACCCTACTTTAATATTTTTTGTTACTGTATTGTACTCACTTTTATTTAGCAGTTCACCTTAAATATTTCCTAGGGTACTCTATTATTTGTACCCAAGTCTATCTTTCAATTCATCTATTAAATCAGATATCTCATCTTTTGTCATAGCCATCCAATTATAATTATCAGCTACTCCTAATTCTTCCGCAAGATTGTGCGCATAATTTAATTGATTTACACTAGGTTTTTGCCAATTTAGCATATCCCTTTCACCCCCTTCAATGTATTCCCTATTATCTCATTAAATACCACAATTCTGTTAACTGTTTATCAGCCTCCTTTTCAGTCCCTTTCATTATATCCGCTGTGTTAACAGTTCCAACTGTCTGGAAAACTGACCCATCATCATATAAATATACTATCCTAGTTATATCTTCATCAAATATACAAATGCAGTTAGCATCACCCTCGCATTGAGAGTAAAATATCTTTCCCCTGTTAAACTGGTTTTCGTATCTCGCATCTTGTGACCTCTCCCTAAGACTACAGGTACTTCCCATATCATATCTCCCCTTTAATATGTATGTATGTATTACCTATTATCACACTAGTTATTAATTAGTATTATTTATTACCCCCCCCTACATTACTATTTTAATATAGGTGGATGCTTTCCATCTATCCATCTATCGTCTACATATACCATACCCATGTAGAACTCCATTTTATCCAATACTCTCTTAACTGTCATAGGAGTAAATAACTTACCCCCCAAGGAATACCCTTCTTTTACTTGCTTTTCAGTGGATACCCTAGCATACCCATATACGTTTATCTCGCTTTCGTTATATCCTTTGACATAATGTTTTATAAGCTCTTCTAAATCTTCCTCTTGCTCTTTTATAAGCTCACTCATTCGCTTGCCCCCTATTAATTCAATATTGGCGCATATACATATCCTTCTAAAGAATTCATAAGTTCTTCTAACGTATAAAATAAACCTTCCCTATTCATCCCAATCATCTCTAATACTTTTTTGGGGTCATCCCCCAGTATCTCAACATCTACCTGGTTGTTGCTTACGACGAAAAAGCCATCTAGGTATCCAACTCTTTGCATGTAATTCATTTTCTCACATATCTCATTCATCTCACATAGGTACTCATATATATTTGCCATATCCAGCTTCTTTTTATCTACATTGTTTATTATATTTACCGCTAACTCTGGGAGTGCTCCCAGTCTGAACTCCCCGTACATATAACCCTTATTGAAGTCTGGGTCCACTTCTATAGATTTTTGTATTGAATATTCTATACTAAGGCTGAACCCCCGGTATATATGGAAACACAAGTAGTCTATGTTTATTCCTCTTTTTTCACATGCCTCTAGGATTGGACCTTGATACTTACATAATAACTCCATTACAAATTCATCGCTATTAGTTATACCCATTTAGACTACCTCCACCCTTCTCTGTTATCTGTCGCGATTACAGTGCAACCTCCTGGTGTACACTTATTCAAACACTTAGTGTCGAATGCCCACGTACATCTTAATTCGCACCTATTCTTATTAGCACATTTCATACAGCAATCAACGGTATTTTTAGGAGTTGACTTTCTCTTTCTAGTCTTTTTAGGTATATACTCACCTGTTATGAACACTTTTCTCACCTCCTGCTTTGTCCTTAAAATACTCCCTAGGCTCCCCAATTTGCCCCAATAACTTACACAGATGATGCTGTCTTTTAATATAATGTACTAATCTATACTCAAATTCATCCCTAATGTATTTCCACTGTCTGTTTTCTAGGTATCTTATACAACTTAACTTCCCTAACTAACTCCTCAGTTAGTCCGTTGCTTTTATAAGCCTCTATTACTTTACTATACTCTCTCATAAGGTCGTTGCTGTTCAGCTCTTCAATCTTTGACCCTACCCACAACAGCACTTTACTTACCTCTAATTCGCAACCCCAGTAGGGTATACCAGATATCACTTCTCTCTTAAACGTCTGGTATAATTCATTTGCTATTCTTTCTGTAGTCAAAGCATATAGTATGTTATATGCCAAATCAGCCGGTCCGCTTCCACTATAACCCCATTCAAAACCATCTGGTGAGTGCTTTACCACAGATTGCACCACATTACTACGAGCTTCTCTATTGTCTCTCCAAAATTTAATTGTTTCCAACAATTACTCCTCCAATCTTTTTAGTTATAATAAAAACGCTTATCTACTCCTGATCCTCTACCTTTTGTCTAGTATCTCTTCCAGTACCCCCAATAATTCTGCTGCGCATAGTCCTGATGCTAGTATTATAATACTATTATCCGCTAGAGCTATTATACATGTTAATATCCTGACTACTGACTTAGCCATGCTCGTGTACATATGCCCCTTACTACCCACTGACCTAACCCCCATTTAATGTATTTAAGATACCTCCTCTAGTACTGCCTTATTGATTAATCTGTCTCCGTTCTCGTTTGTAAATACCTTATACCTGCATAATTGACATGATACTATTAATGGTCTTTCTGTATCTTCTACCATTACTCCTCTTAACATTAATGTCCTTTTACCACAAGCGGGGCACTTCACATCAGTTATTGTTTCCCCAATATACGCTCTCTTAAATACGTTTGCCACCTTAACCACAACCCCCAGTAATTTTAATTTATACTTTATATCCTAAAGTATTATTTATAGAATTCCTAAATGACCCTATGCTCTAACAAATTTTACAAATGATTTTGTTATTTCTAATACCCATCCATAATACTGTTAACACATATTTTTAACTGCCACATAAAGAACTGAAGCTATAGTTAACATAATAAGTAACGAAGTCACCAAGTCCAATCCTTCAATCCAGTCTATAATTTTATTTATAAACATTGCTATACCTCCTTACTTGTCAGTATCTTCAGTGCATCATTTTTATATTGCTCAACGGTTTTCCCTTGTCTAAACTCTATCAGAGCTGACTTCGCATATTGTCCTGCCCAAGCATATAAGTATCCTTGTGATTCTTTGTACCCCGGTAATGCCGGCTTAGGCTTGCCTAGACCTAGACTTGAACGCATCAGCTCGCCATCCATGTTTTTAGTATATACGCAATCTAGCCATCCATGAAAGTCATATACTATGTCTGG
>JGI24711J26586_10000640_pt1 | contig 27099 bp, 24 predicted proteins | sample BioPla3DNA1_FD_26586 | JGI IMG/M metagenome (IMG submission 26586)
CAATTATAATTTTCTGTCAAATATAATAATAAGTTTTTTCCATTTAAAATTAAATATTATAGAATTTTACTTGATATTATATTATTTTCTATGGTATAATAAATTATAATGATTTTATAAACAATATAGAGGTGATTCAAATTAAAAAAGTTTTTTTAGCGATTATTTTCTTTTTTTTCTTAGTAATTTTAGTTGGTTATTTTCATCTTCCGGAAGAAAATATAACCTATGATTATAATAAATTAATATTTGATGTAGATACAAATCAAGCTTTCTCTATTACTAAAAACAATCTAAAAACTTCTTTTTCAGGTATAGCGTATGTTTTTTTGCCTTCTCATGAAAATGGACTTTATAAAGAAAAAATCTATTTTAGAGATGGATTTCGTGATGGTTATACTTATATTTACCACACTAATGAGAAAAATCATCTTAAAAATAAAATATATTTTAGTAATGGAAAAAAAAATGGCGTTTATGAAGAGTATGATACTAGTGGAAATCTTATAAACAAGTCTTTTTATAAAAATGATAAAATTTTAAAATAAAAAGTTCACCTTAAATAAGGTGAACTTTTTATTTTAATACCTCTTTTAAATTTTCAACAAAACAAATATTTTCTTCCATTGTACCAAATGATACTCTTAGTAATTTTTCCCCCATAGGTCTAATAATTATACCTCTTTTTAGAAGATTATCAAATACCTCTTTTGCTAATTTTTCTGTTTTAAATAGTAAAAAGTTTGAATCAGTTTTAATATATTCTATATTCATTTTATCGAATTCACTATATATATAATTTTTCCCTTCAATTACAATTTCAACACTCTTTTTCACATGTTCATAATCATCAAGTGCCGTTAATGCTGCAAGTTGTGCTAATGTGCTAACATTAAATGGATATCTCACTTTCTCCAAAGCATCAATTATCTCTTTATCTGCTATTGCATAGCCTACTCTAAGAGCAGCTAGTCCATATGCCTTTGAAAAAGTTCTAAGTGTAACTATATTATTATACCCTTTTCTCTGATACTCTAAACTATCAGGATACTTTTTATTTATAATTGCAAACTCAAAATATGCTTCATCAAATACAACAATTATATTTTTTGGAACTTTCTCTATAAATTCTCCAACCTCTTTTTTAGTCACAATTGTACCTGTTGGATTATTAGGATTACATATGAAAATCATTTTAGTTTTATCATTTATTTTATCTAATATTTTATTTAAATCAAACTTCATATCTTTGGCCATATTGATTTGTATAGGTGTAGCTCCCATTATTTTTGATAATCTATTATATTCAACAAAAGACGGTGAACAATATATAACTTCATCACCATGATTTACAAATGATTGAGTTAACATCCCTAAAATTTCGTTTGAACCATCTCCAAAACAGAAATTATTCATATTAAAATTGTGAATTTCACTTAATTTTTTCCGTAAATCATAACAGTATCCATCTGGATATATGTTAAACGAGTTTAAATTTTTACTAATAACTTCAATTACTTTCGGTGAAGCTCCTATAGGATTTTCATTAGATGCAAGTTTAATTACCTTATCTAAATTATATTCTCTTTTTACATCATTTACGGGCTTCCCCGGTACATAAGGTTTTATATCTCTTATCTCTTCCCTTTCTAGATTTTTCATCTTTTTCACCATCCTAATTATTTTAAATTACTCTACAAGATATTTTATTGTTGAGTAATGTCTTTTTAAACTTACTTTATTTGATATTATTCTTGCAGTTGCATCAAAAAGAGTTATAATCTCCTCTAATCCATTTTCATCTAATGTCTTACCACTTGATACAATATCCACAATTAAATCAGATAAACCTAATATTGGTGCTAACTCAATTGAACCGTATAATTTTATTATCTCTGCATTTACTCCCATGTCCTTAAAATATTTTTTTGCAACATTTGTAAATTTACTTGCAACTCGTAAATTCGCCCAATCTTTAAAATTAAGATCAATCTCTTTATTTTTAGGCTTTGCAATAGACATTCTGCAGTATCCAAAACCTAAATCTTTTAATTCGCAAACATCTGGTTCATACTCCATAAGAGTATCTTTCCCAACAACACCAATATCTGCAGCTCCTCTTTCTACATATACAGGTACATCAGTTGCCCGTACAAGTAAAAATTGATATTTACCACAATCACTATCAAAAGTTAACTTTCTAGTATCCTCACTCATTGCTTTTGAATAAATCCCTTTGTTTCCAAAATATTCCATTGATAAATCTGCTAATCTACCTTTTGGAAGTACAATTTTTATTTTATCCATTTTATTTTACTCCTTTAATATGAACTTTAATATTATTACAGACTAATTTTAGTGTCTGTATTAGTATTATATAGATATTTAAATAGCTTTTTAGTAGCATATTCTTTTATCTCTTCTTCTGAACTATCTTTATACGATATTTCTACACGTTTTTCCTCTAAAATCAATTTTTCTTTCATTTTCATAGCTTTTATATAATCTTTTCCATATATATATACGCCATTTTTTTCATCATTTACAATATTATCTGCAATTTCTACGATATTATCTACATTTATTACAAATCCCAATGCAGAAATTTCCATAAGTTTATCATATCTTCCACCATTTAATATAAAATCTCTTGAATTATCACAAAATCCATTAAAAACGATTCCTGTGTAATATTCCATTACTTTCACAATTCCAAGGTCAATAATATAGTTATCTTTATAGCCTAATTCATCTAGTACATTAACTATTCTTTTTAATTTTTCACTCCCATATTCTTCTAAACCCTCTAAAATCGTTTTATCCCCAATCATCATTGGTAATTTTAATAAAATTCCAGTATAATTTATATTTTTTAAGAATTTATCAAGTGTTGGAATATCTTTTTTTAGGATAAGATCTTTTACAATTACAATATCTTCTTTGGATAAATTGGATTTAGAAATTATACTATTTAGGATACTTATATCTCCAATTTCAATTTTAGGATTTTTTAATCCTAGTTTTTTTAAACTTTCAATTGCCATAACCAAAATCTCTATATCAGCTTTATCACTATCTTCACCTATTAATTCTACCCCTGCTTGTGATATCTCTCTATATACACCAGATTTAATCTCATCATAACGAAATACATCACCTATATAGAATATTCTTTCTGGAAGAACTATATTTTCTTTTCTAAGTTTAACTAATTTAGCNAATAANGAAGTCATGTCCGGTCTTAGCGTTACTGTTTCGCCACTATCACGATCTACAAATTTATACATTTTATTTCTCATATCTAGGGAAAAATTTTCTTCTATATCCTTATAAAATTCATATGCTGGTAACTCAATTAAAGAATAACTATTTGATTCGAATATATTTTTTAAAATTGTTTCAACAGCTATTTTCTTTTTTAAATTCTCTCCGAAATATATTTTTACCCCTTCTGGCATTACTGTCATTAAATTCACCTCATATATTGATTTTATTTAAAACAATTATATCATTTTAAAAGATATTTAACAAGTATTATTTATATACTTATTAAAAATATTAACAAGTACATAGATAATTCAATAATATTATAAAATTTTTATACTATTATATTTACAAATCATACTTTATTTTTAATACGTTTACTATATTTTGTCTAACACACAAAAACCTCACTTATTAGAGGAAAATTTAAAAAGTGTTATTATTTTATTTTTATTTTCTAATTCAATCTACATTATCAATGTATATTAAATGATAATCAAATTAAAAAGTAGTATACAGATTTTAGGAAGTAGTTTGAAAAAATGTAGATTTTATATTAGTAGTTTTATTCGAATCATTTTTTAAATTTTTATCTCTATTAATCGTATATTATTTTTAATAAAAAATAAGGATTTATCTAATTTTATTAGACAAATCCTTCATTATATATATTATTCTTGAACAATATAAGGTAATAATGCAATATTTCTAGCTCTTTTAATAGCTAAGCTTATTTTTCTTTGCATTCTAGCATCTGCACCTGTTACTCTTGCTGGTTGTATTTTACCTTTATCTGTCATAAATTTTTTTAATAGATCAACATTTTTATAATCAATATCCTCTGTTTTTATACGTGGACGAGGTTTTCTTCTTCTTCTTCTTGCTTCAGAATTATTGTTATTATTGTTATTGTTGTTTTGTCCTGCCAATTTAATTACACCTCCATAATTTATATTACCTAAAACGGAAAATCATCATCTACATCAATATTATTATTTTCTTCAACATAATTATTTTCTGTATAAGATTCTCCTTTAGAATTATCTTTTTTGCTTTCAAGAAATTCAACTGATTCAGTTACAATTTCTGTAATTCTTCTTTTTTGGTTATTTTCATCTTCGTAATCTCTTATACTTATTCTACCGTTTATCCCTATCATGCTACCTTTTCTTAAATATTTTCCTATAATTTCAGCTACTTTATCCCAAGCTATACAATTTATGAAATCAACTTGATCTTTACTATAAGATCTATTTACAGCTAATGTATATTTCACAAACGCTTTCCCACTTTTTGCATATTTAAGTTCAGGATCAGCTGTAAGTCTTCCTGTTAAAACAACTATATTCATACCCATAGCAATTCACCTTTTTCTAGATATTTTTATGCATCTTTATTTACAACCATAAATCTAATGATTGATTCTGTTAAGTTTATTCTTCTTTCAATCTCAGCAAGCGCTTTTCCTGCTACTGAATAAGTTAATAAAACATAAAAACCAGTTAATTTTTTTTGAATAGGATACGCTAATTTTCTTTCACCCCATACATCAACATTAATACTTTCAGCTTCTAAACCTACTAATACATTTTTGATGTTTTCAATAACTGTGTTTCTTTCTTCTTCAGTTGTTTCTGGATTAATAATAAACATTAATTCATAATTCTTTTTCATTTTTTAACCTCCTCCCTACGATTTTTGCCCTATTTAAAATTTATACATTATTAAAACATATAATTTTTATAAAATAAAGCAGGGAATACAATTATATCATATTCTTATTTTTTTTGCAATAGATTTTATCTTCTTCTTCTAATAAAAGCTGGTAAGTCTAATTCGCTATCAAAATCTGAATCATTCAAATCTTTTTTTCCTTTATTTGTATCATTAAATGATGTATTTAAAACAGGTTTTTTATTTAATATATTCTCTTTTATTTTATTATCATTTTCAAAATCCGTTGCAATTAATGTTATTTTAATAATATCATCATTTGGATCATCCGTTTCTATAAATGTTGAACCAAAAATAAAATTTGTTTCTATTCCAGAAACTTTATCTTTAATAAAGTTAACTGCTATATTTATTGATTCCATTGTTAAGTTATCTGTACCGCTTATATTTATTAATATTCTTCTTGATCCACTAACCGATTTTTCTAATAGAGGATTTGATATTGCAGATTTAGCAGCATCTACCGCACCACTTTCTCCAAAACCTTCTCCAAAACCTAGCATAGCTATACCAGATTCTCTTACAATTGTTTTAACGTCTGCAAAGTCAATATTAATTAATCCAGGTATCGTTACAAGCTCAGCTATCCCTTTTACCCCTGTAAATAATACTTTATTTGCTTCTTTAAATGCATTTTTTAACGTTACTCTTCTTCCTTCTAGCTCAAATAATTTATCATTTGGAATTACAACTATAGTATCTACATATTTCTTTAATTTTTCAATCCCAGCTTCACAATTTTCCTGTCTTCTTGTCCCTTCAAAACTAAATGGTTTAGATACAACTGCTATAGTTAATATTTCTAATTCTCTAGCAATTTCAGCTATTACTGGTGCTGCACCTGTTCCAGTTCCACCACCCATACCAGCAGTTATAAATAACATATCTACATCTTTTATCAACTCTTTTATTTCATTTCTATTTTCTTCAGCTGCTTTTTCTCCAACTTTTGGATCTGCTCCTGCACCTAGTCCTTTTGTTAACTCTTTACCAATTTGTAATCTTTTTTTCGCCATAGATTTTCTTAGATCTTGTAAATCTGTATTTATCGCAATAAATTCTACACCTTCAATACCATTTGTAATCATATCATTTATTGCATTTCCGCCTGCTCCGCCTGCTCCTATAATTTTAATCTTAACTTTAAAGCCTTCTTCTTCATCTAAATCGAAATTACTAAATTCTTCTATCTTTTGACTAATCACTTTACTAATCTCCTTTTCATTTTCATTATTTAAGTTTAATTCTTCATTTTCCTTATCCATTCTTTCTCCTCCGATATTTTAAAATAATACATCTATCCAATCTGCTACTTTCAATTTAATTATTTTAAATAAATTATTTCCAGGTTCTTTTAACTTTGTATTTATAGGAATAAAGTTTCCTGATAGATATTTTTCTGCGCCATATAATAATAGCCCTACTGCAGTTGAATCTTCTGGATTTCTATATTTTTCAGATAATCCTTCAAATTTAACAGGTATCCCTATCCTAACCGGCAATTCAAAATATTTACTTGCTTTCTCCTCTAAACCTATTATTTTAGATGAACCCCCAGTGAAAACAATACCATTTACAAGATGATTAATATATCCTGATGCCTCTAATTTATTTTTTACAAGCTCAAGAATTTCATCAGTTCTAGCATCCACTATCATCTTTAAAGTTGAAACATTAATCTCTTTTACTCCTTTATAGTCATTTGTTGGTATCTCGATATAAGTATCTTCATCAACCTCTTCCTGATAATACGTTGCTAATTGTTTTTTTAATCTTTCAGCTGTTTTTAATTCAATTTGAAGTCCTGTTGCAATATCGCTAGTATAAAATTCTCCACCAATAGGTATTACACTTGTATATAAAAGTTTCCCGTTTCTATATATAGCTATATCTGTTGTTCCTCCACCAATATCTATAAGTACTGAACCTGTTTTTTTCTCTGTATCTGTTAATGCTGATTTTGCTGCAGCTAACGGCTCTAATACAATATCTTCTGTGATAATAGATAAGCTTTTTACAGCATGATCTAGAGAATTTATTGGGGTAATAGCACCTGCCACAATATGAACATCTGCATCTACTTTTAAACCCCACATTCCCACAGGATTTGCTACAAATGTATGATCGTCTATTTTATAATTATGCGATATTTTATGTATTACTTTTCTATCTACAGGGACTATTTTATTTTCAGCTAAATCTTCTAACGCCTTTTTATCATCTTCCGTTATTACTCTATGTGTTTTACCTAAAATTTTACTCGCATGTCCCATAAGAGACTCAATGCTACTACTTGCTACTCCAAAAAAAGCATTATTTATTACTAATTCACGATCTTCTACACTTTTTTCTGCTTTACTTATTACTTTTTCGAGCTGTATTTGCAGCGCTTGTGTGTCATCTATTCTACCAGATGTTACTCCTTTCGATATATCATTTGCCGATCCAATTATAGTAAAATTTCTTTCTATTAAATCTAGCTCTGCAATAAGTATATTTATTTTTGTTGTCCCCATATCTATTGCCGTTAATATTTTTTTATTCTCCATCATAATAAATTGATTAACTCCCTACATATTCAAAGAGCTAAACCAACTTCACCTCCCATTTTTTTTATATAAAAATTATCTAACAATAAATTTATCGCTTTCTACTGTTAAATCTATAGAATTCATTTTCTCATTCTCTTTTAAAATTTTTTGATAAAGTAAATATGCCGCATTATATTTTTCACCTTCAACTTCCAGATTAGTTATTATTTTTACACCATCTCTTAAATTCAATATAATGTCTTCTTCTTCAATATAAATTTCCGATATTCTATTTTTAAATTTATGATTATCAATTTTACTAAGAATAGATAATAATATATTAATTTCTATTTCATTTTTAACAGATAATAAAATCTTATCTTTTAATTGTATTTCACTACGGTATGCAAAAATATTTCCATTTTCATTAACTCCATATATTCTTTTTTCATATAAAATATATGCAACGGGAGATTTTTCTTCTATAAATATATCAATTGTATTTGGTAAAACTTTGACTATTTTAATATTTTCTATTCTTACATCTTTTTTCAAATAATTTTTAATCATATTTTTATTAATGTACCAAATATTTTTCCCTTTTAAATTATCTGATACTTCTTCTAAAAGATGTCTTGTGAGTGAATTATCTGCATTTATATTGACTTTTTCAATAATATAATTTTCACTTTCTATAAATTTATAGCCATGATCAATTACAATAAGCAATAATATAATTATAATAAAATACCAATTTAAGGTTTTTAGTCTCATTAAATCCGCTCTTTTCATTTTAAAAATTTTTTACTTTTTTAATAATAATATAACATTTTTTTTATATTTTTGCAAATTTTTGTACCATTTTTTTTACAAAATCATCAAAATCATACCCTTTAAGTTTTGCCATCTGAGGAAGTAGACTTGTTTCTGTCATTCCAGGAATTGTATTTACCTCTAAAAAGTATAGTTTTCCCTCACTTAAAATCATATCAACTCGTATTCCACCATCTAGTTCTAAAATTTTATAAATTTTTTCAGAAATATCCATTGCTTTTTTATATAGAGATTCACCTATATTAGCAGGTACTTCGAATTCAGTTTCCCCTTTTGTATATTTTGATTTATAATCATATAAACCTGATTTAGGTTTTATTTTAATTACGCCAAGTGCTTCCCCTTCAAATACACCTACAGTGATCTCTTCCCCTTTAATAAATTCTTCTATTACTAATTTTTTACCTCTTAAATTTTCTATAGCCTCTTTTGCATCTGATTCATTATTACAAATATACAAACCAATACTTGATCCTTCAGTTGCTGGTTTAATTACCACAGGATATTTCTTAATCTCATTAACATTTTTGTATGATCTAGACATTAATATATTTTCTGAAATCAATATTTTTTTAGTAAAATCTTTATCCATTGATATTGCGCTTTGAGTAAATCCACTACCAGTGTATTTTTTTCCTAAAATATCAAGCAGTGCTTGTATTCTTCCATCTTCACCATATTCTCCATGTAAAGCTATAAATGCTAAATCGTATTCATTATCTCTAAGAGAATCAATTATGTTTTCTCTATTCAAATCGATTTTGAAAGCATCATATCCCTTATTAATCAAGGCATTTAAAATTGCTTCTCCTGTTCTAAGTGAAATTTCTCTTTCAGAGGATATCCCCCCCATTAATACTGCTATTTTCATAAAAAACTCTCCTTTATTTTACAATTATTATCTCTTCTTCCAGATTTATATTATGAATTGAATATACTTCTTGTTTACAAATCTCTATTAATTCAATTACATCTTCAAATTTTGCATTATCATAATTTATTATAAAATTGGCATGTTTTGTCGAAACTTTTGCTCCGCCAACCTTTACCCCTTTTAAATTTGATTTTTCCAATAATTTAGCAGCATAATTATTTTCTGGATTTTTGAATACACTTCCTAAATTTGGATAGTCTAAAGGCTGTTTATTCTTCCTTTGTGTAAGTAACTCTAACACTTTTACCAAATCATATCCCATTTGTGTTTTAAAAACTACTTTGGTAATTATATCTTTATTTTTTTTAAATTCGCTACTTCTATAAGAAAATTCTATATCTTCAATTTTTTTTCTAAATAAATTTAAATTTTTATCAAAATACTCCACTTCTAAAATATTTTCAAATATCTCTTTACCATACGCACCAGCATTTATAGCAGTTAGACCACCAACAGTACCTGGAATTCCAGCTAATTCCTCTAGACCACCATAATTTTTTTTATTTAAATAGGAAATAAAATTTGTAAATTTCAGTCCTGCTCCAACTTCGTATATCCCTTTTTCTATCTCCTCTATGCTATTAATAGAATCTAAAATTATAAAGCTCTTATCTATATAGTCATCTGAAAAAAGGATATTAGAACAATTTCCAAGTACAAATAGATCTTTACCTAATAATTTTGTAAAATCATCGTAACTTTCAATGTATATTATCTCTTTTGCAATTCCTCCTATTTTAATATTTGATTTCTCTTTAAGAGAAACATTCTCTATAATTTTCATTTTATTCTCCTATTTTTTAAAATATTTATTCAATATTTTTTTTATATTTCTCTGCGATTTTATAAGCCATTTGCGAAATGTTTCCAGCACCCATGAAAACNTAGATATCTCCTGGATTTGATTTCTCAATTATTATATTTTGCAGCTCATGTTCATCATTTATACAACATGCTGCTTTGTAATTACATATTTTTTTTAGTAAATTTTCTGATTTTATATTATAACAGTTTTCTTCACCGGCACTATATACTGGTAGTAATATTACCTCGTCTGCGTTGGTAAATGATTTAGAAAAATCTTCAATTAAAAAACTTAATCTACTATATCGATGAGGTTGAAATACTGCGATTACTCTATTTTTTGCTCTTTCTTTTGCTGCTTGCAATGTTGCTTTTATCTCTGTAGGGTGATGTGCATAATCATCCACAATAGTGATACCTTCATTATGCAATATATCGAATCGTCGTTTTGCTCCTTTGAAATGTGTAAGCTTATTCTTTAGATTTTCCAGATCAACACTAAATTCATGTGATAAATAAATAACCCCTAAAGAGTTAGAAATATTATGTAATCCGGGTATTGCTAAAGAAAAACTTCCTAAGTTTTCTCCATTTTTTACTACAGTATATGACATCTCACCGGATTCGTTTTTTTCCATGTTATCTACATAAATATCAGCTGTTTTATCATATAGACTATAGTATATTACATGTTTATATTCTTTTGATATATTATATAATGTCTCACAATCCTTATTAACTATTACTTTTATTAATGTATTTTCTATAAATTTTTTAAATGATTGTTTTAAATTATCATAATTTTTATGAAAATCCATATGGTCCTCTTCGATATTTGTTATAATTGAGTATTTAGGTTTCATGTATAAAAAAGAGTTATCACTTTCATCTGCTTCAGCTATAAAATAATTACTGTTTCCTATTCTTGCATTACTATTTATCTCTGTAATTATCCCCCCGACAACTATAGTTGCATCTTTTTCTAGCATAGAGATCCCAATCATTGAGCTAGTTGTAGTTTTTCCATGTGTACCTGCCACTGCTATCCCAGTTTCTTCATTCATTAATTTTGCAAGTAATTCTCCACGTTTATATATTTTTATATTATTATCTTTAGCATAATTATACTCTTTATTGTCAGCTTTAATTGCAGTAGTATATATTACCGTATCCATTCCAACTACATTCTCTGCTTTATGTTCTGAATATATTTTTATTCCCATATTTCTCATAACTTCAGTTGTATTTTTCTCTACAATATCAGATCCGTATACGTCGTATCCTTTTGTTTTCATATATTTTGCAAGTGCACTCATCCCAATGCCGTTTATACCAATAAAAAAAACTTTATTCATTTTATTTTTCATTCCTCCATATATCAAGTTCTCGTAACATACGCTCTGCGGCATTCCCTTTTTTCATCTTTTTCATGTTCGAAGACATAATTTCTAGTTTTTTATCATCATTTATAATATTAAACATAAAATCAAATGCGTTCTCAGCATCTTTATCTTCAAATATTTTTGTTCCTCCATTTTCTTCTAAAACTCTTGCATTGTCGTATTGTCCTACATAATTATAAGGAATTATAATAGAGGGCTTTAAAAGTTGAATAATTTCAGATATTGTAGATGCTCCTCCCCTTGAGATAAGTAAATCTGATGCTGCCATTAATTCTGCAATATTTTCAAAATAGGGTTTTACAACGTCTTCTTGCTTTATTTTAGTTATTTTTTTTGAAATTTCACTATAATTATTTTTTCCTGTTGCCCAATATAATCTAATGTTTTTTTCATTAAATATTTTTTCCCATTTACTTAATATAGCATCATTTATTGATTTAGCTCCAAGACTTCCACCAACTACTAATAGCATTTTTTCATTTTGTTTTAATTTTAATTTTTCTCGTTCTTGTTTCTTTCTTACATTATAAAAATCCTCTCTTATTGGATTTCCTGTTACGATCACTTTAGGTTGATATTTTATCGGAATATTATTAAATGTTTCTTCGAAACTTACAAACAATTTATTTGAAAAATGATAAAAAAAATTGTTTGCAAACCCCATTTTAACATTTTGTTCATGTAAATATATTTTTTTTCTTTTTAATAATCCAGCTACAATCATTGGAACCGATATATAATTCCCAAATCCAATTATTGCATCTGGATTCTCTTTTTTTAAAATTTTAAGAGAATCAATTATAGCTACAACCATCTTATAAATTGATTTAATACTTTTTCCTGATAATATATCCAAACCAATAAAATTAAAGTTTTCTCCAGGGACAATCTCTTTTTCCATTCTATGCTTTGTTCCTACAAACAATACTTCACAATCATGTTCAATTAATTTTTTTGCTAAGGTTATTGCAGGATATATGTGTCCTCCTGTACCACCTGTAGTTAAAATCACTTTTCTCATTTTAATCATGCAAAACAAAGAATATTTTGCACATACCTCCTTTAAGATATATAGTCTTTATTATTTTTAGGAGTCATCACATTTACCAGTATTCCCATTGCTATCATAAGTGTACAAATCGAACTTCCGCCATAGCTAATAAATGGTAAAGTAAGACCTGTTGTAGGAATAAGGCCTGTAACAACGAATAAATTAATTAAAACTTGCACTATTACTAAAGATGTAATTCCAAATGCAATATATTTTGCATATTCATCATCTGATTTTTTTATAATTTTAGTCCCTACTATCATTAATATTACATAAGATAGTATCAAAAAAAATGCTCCTATAAATCCATTTTCTTCGCAAATTATTGCAAATATAAAGTCCGTGTGTCTTTCTGGTAAATAATAATATTTCTGTGCACCACTTCCAAATCCCAATCCTGTGAATCCACCATTTCCAATACCTATTAAAGACTGTGTAGTCTGGTATCCTCCGCCATATCCAGTTGTCCAAATCCCTTCTATATATTCTTTTACTCTTTTCCATCTATAGGGAGAAATTTTTAAAAATAACCCTCCCATTAAAGACAGTATTCCCATAAGAAGCGATGTATATCTTATTTTTACATTTGATACAAACAACATAATTAATGTAACTGTCATTAAATGTAATGCGCTCCCTAAATCTCGTTCCAATAATATTAAACCAATGTAAGTAAACGAAATTAACATTGCTGGAACTATAATCTCAAAATCTTTTTTATTATTTTCATGAAATTTAGATAATATCCCCGAAAAACAAACTACAAACATTAATTTTGCTAATTCTGCAGGTTGAATAGTAAATCCTAGTATAAAAATCCACCGTTTTGCACCTTTTACACTAGTACCAATAATCAAAACTAATACTAACAAAAATATTGATATTAAAAAAACAAATATATTGTATTTTTTATATGTTCTATAGTCTATATTACTAAATATAAGAAATAAAATTGAACCTATTATATAAAAAAGCAATTGTTTTGCCATAAATTTACTGGTAAAGTCACTATAAAAAATTTTAAAAACAAATCCCATAATTAAACAAGTCGTTAGTAAAAAAAATATAACTACTCTTTTTTTTATTGTAGATACTTTAAAAAATTTAAAAATACTAAACAAAAAAATTAAATAAGCTGCTAATATTATTAAAGGATATTTACTTTCTAAAAAAAAAGCAAGACTATTTACATCTTCTATTTTTTTATAAATATTTATAGTAAAACTTGCACTATATATGTATGCAATACTTACTACAAAAAAAATCATCATTATACTAATTAGCATCGTTTTTAATTTACGGTAGTTCGTTTTCATTTAATCCTCCAAAATTTTAAATATCAATTAATGATCTCTTGTATTTTCTCTTTAAAAAATTTTCCCCTTACTTCAAAGTTTTTAAATTGGTCAAAACTTGATGCTGCAGGTGAAAAAAGAACTATATTCTTTTCATTAAAGTTTACTATTTCTTTAATTTTATTTATAACTTTTTCTAGTTCTTTTAAATTATAAATATTTTCTCTAGGAAAGTCATTATTAATTGCAATTTTTTCTAGAATATCCGACGTTTCCCCTATGAGAAATAGAAATTTAACTTGATTTTTGATTAATTTTCCTAGCGGTTCTAAGTCAATTTTTTTATCTTCACCACCACATATAAAAATAAGTTTCTCATTGTAGCTTTCTAAAGCTTTTTGAGTCGCATCTGTATTTGTGCCTTTCGAATCATTTATAAAAATAGTATTTTTATATTTATAGAAGTTTTCCATTCTATGTTCCAAACTTTTTGTACTATATAAAAAGTTTTCAACAATAGAAAAAGGAATTTTTATAATGCTTGCCACAGAAAGAATAAATAAAATATTTTCTAAATTATGCTCCCCTTTTAGACTAAACTTCTCAATATCTAAATAATTTCCCTTATATGCTATTTTACCATTTTTTACAAAAAAATCAACATTTTGTTTATATTTCGATATTTTTATATGATTTATGTATGGTTTTTCGACTCCAATACGATTTTTAATCTCATTATCATCACAATTTACTATAGTATAGCAGTTTTCATCTTGATTTTTCATGATATTATATTTTGCATCATAATATTCTTTTAAACTACTATATCTATTAAGATGATCTGGAGTTAAATTTATTATCATAGATATATACGGTTTAAATGTTTTAATATTTTCTAATTGGTAACTACTTAATTCCAATACAAGATAGTCAAGTTCCTTTTCATCTGCAACAATTTCTGCAAAAGAGTTTCCAATATTTCCAGCAAATTCTACTTTTTTACCAGATATTTCCAGCAATTCTTTTATCTTAGTAGTCACAGTTGTTTTTCCATTACTTCCAGTTATAGCAATTATTTTATATTCTGAATGTAAAAATGCAAACTCAATTTCATCTATAATTTCTATACTATTTTTTCGTGCTTCTTCTAGTAAATCCGTATTATTTGGTATACCAGGACTTTTTATAATAAATGAAATATCTTTTATGTTTGTTATTATCTGTTTTTTATCGATATTAGAATTTACCCTATCATCATAACATATATATTCAATATTTTTTTTATCTAATAATTTTTTAGCTCCATTTCCACTTACACCTAATCCGTATACTAATACTTTTTTCATTCATATCGCCTCATCTTATTATGTTTTTTATAACGGTAATTTTATTATAAATTCTGTTCCTGTTATTAGCTCTTCATTTATATAAATATCCCCATTATGATCATCTATAATTTTTTTAACCATTGCAAGGCCTAATCCTGTTCCACCTTTTTTTGTCGTTACAAAAGGCATAAACAATCTTTTTTTAACCTCATTGGACATACCAGGTCCATTATCTCTTATTTTAATAAATAAATTTTTCTCATAGATATCTCCTACTATCATTATTACTCCAGTTTCTTCTTCAACAGCCTCTATAGAGTTTGAAATAATATTCATAAATACTTGAGTCATTTTATCTTTATCTACATTAGTAAATATCTCATTTTCTGAAAAATTAATTACAATTTTAAGTTTTTTTTCACGTAATTCCGGGTATAATTTCTCTGCAATATTTTTTATTAATAATTCAATATTTGCATTTTCTCTTTCTAATTTCTCCACTTTAGCATAAGAAAGTAAATTTCTTGTAAGTTTATTAAGTCGCATAGATTCATCAACTATGGTTTTGGAATGCTTTTTAATCATACTATCTTCTGTTACACTCTCTATAATTTGAGCAAATCCAGATATACTAGTAAGAGGATTCTTTATCTCATGTACTATCCCGCTTACCATCTCTCCCATTACTGACAATCTCTCAGATAAAGCTTTTCGTCTTTCAAGCTCTTTTATATGCATAATATCCTCTTTTATCCTTACATTCATCTCATTAAATTCTTTAGCAAGTTCTCCAATTTCATCTTTTCTTTTTAGTAAACTTTCATCAATTTCTTCGTCAAAATTTTCCCCACCTATTTTTTTCACTTTAAACGTTAACTTATTAATGGGATCGGAAATGTAATTTGCAATTATTATCCCTATTACAATAGATATTGCAATTCCTAAAAATGCTATGAATTCTACTACGGTAAATAAATTTTTCTTAAAATCAGTAAGTTTTTCCTTTGAAACCTCAGATGATTTTAAATAACTATCTACAATTTTTTCTTCGATTTTTTTATCATACTCTCCAAAATTATCATTAATCATATTATCTACATCTTGTTCGAATTTTTCTAAATCAATATTAGAAAATGCGTCAGAAATATACTCGTGTGAAACTATATAAAATATTATATTTTTATAATTATATTTATATAAGGTATATATGTTTTGCCCCATTATTTTTTGATACAAATTAGAATTTTTTGAAAATATATCAGAATCTAAATCTATATCATCAAATCGTTTTCCCTCTTTATTTTGATTTTTATGTTTCATAATAATACTATTTGATTTTACAATAAAAAAAGCTTTTTCTGCACCTAAATCTATCTCTTTAAAAAACTTATTAAAAACTTTCTTTATATCAATTTTACTAATCATATATCCAGAGTAATTGCCCTCTTCATCATTTATTATTGCACCTAAATATATAATATCATTATTTTGTATTTGAGAATAATTTATTCTAGTATCACCAATTGTTCTGTACAATGTTTTGGTTATTCTATTTTCTTCAATATTTCCTACTTTAACAGGGTTTCCTTCCTCTTTATGGTAAATTAAAAAACCTTCATAAATGCTATTCTTTCCAAGTTTTTTTCCTAATACAGCGCGTTCACCATATTCAATTCCCCATTTAAATTCTGTTCTATTTAATATCTCTGTAATTTCTATCTCTATAAATTTAAACTCATTTTCTATACTTTTAGAAAATATTTCTAATAGGACATAATTATTATCTTTTGATGCTTTACTTACAAAGTCATCTATTTTTGATTTTGTTTTTGTTAAAACTCCACTATTAATAGATATAATCATATCCTTAACATCATCTTTTCCAGATGTAAGCATCTCTTTTATAATACTTTTATTTGACTCTAAAGTTATACTATTAAAACTTCTTATTGTCTTTATAAGATTATAATATAAAGTTCCAATTATAATAGTAATTATAGCAGATGAAAATAGTATTAAAATTAATATTAATTTATTCTTTATCATACTTTTTTTCATAGGACTTTTGCCAGTTTGTAATTAAACTAGACTCCTCCTTTCTATATAATTATCTTAATTTTAATATTAATAGACCAATTATTCCACATATTAATGCAATAATCCAAAATCTAATTGTTATTTTTTGCTCTGGTATATTATTTTTCTCAAAATGATGATGAATAGGTGCCATTTTAAATATTCTTTTACCGCCTCTAAGTCTAAATGATGCCGTCTGCAAAATTACAGATAGACCTTCCACTACAAATACAAATCCAATTATTGGTAATAACCACTCCTGTTTTAAAAATATAGATATTGTCCCTATTATCCCACCTAAAGTTAAAGATCCTGTATCCCCCATAAATATCTCAGCAGGATTGGAATTATACCATAAAAATCCTAAACAAGCTCCTATTGTCGCAGCTATAAAGACCAGTATTTCAGACGCCCCATATATAAAAAACATATTTAAGTATTCAGCCTCTTTCGTTCTTCCTGTTACATATGCCACTATTCCAAATACAGTTAATACCACAATTACAGGTCCTATTACCAGTCCATCTAAACCATCAGTTAAATTCACTGCATTTGATGTCCCTAATAGTAGTACCATTATAAATACAAGATAAATAATCGGTGGTAAATAATACAAATGATTTTTTATAACTGGGTTAACCATAGAAAATGTTAATTTTTCATCATTAGCAATTGGAAAATAATATAAAAACGTCCATATACACAAAGTTATTAAAAATTGTAAAAAAATTTTCTCTTTTCCATATAGTCCACGTCTTGTTTTTTTCTTTTTTAATTTTATATTTTCATCTACAGCTTCTTTACTATTTTCCTCAATAGTTTTTTTAATACTTTTACCTTTCCACTTTAAAAAGTCATCTAAAAAACCAATTAAACTAAATGCTATTGATGATAACAAAAGCATTATTATATACTTATTTTTTAGATTTGCAGTAATTAAAACAGCAATTACTAAAGCTACGATTATTAAGACACCACCCATTGTTGGAGTACCACTTTTTTTATAATGTGATTCAGGTCCATCTTTTCTAATTTCTTCCACAAACTGTTTTGTTTTTAAAAATTTTATAAAAGGTTTTCCAACTAAGTAAACAATTAAAAAAGCAATTACAAAAGCAATTACACTTCTAATTGTTATTGATTCAAATATTCTTAAAGTTTTTGTAAATGAGTTCACTTTATACAGTGACTCAAATATAAAGTATAGCATATTATTTTCCTCCTAATTCTATAATTTCTTCCAATTTCATCCCGCGAGAACCTTTTAAAAGAACAACTACTTCTTTATTGATGTTATTCAATTTATCAGAAATTTCCTCTTTTTTACTAAAAAAATATATTTTTTTATTTAGTTTATGTTTATTATATAAATATTTCATCTCTTCTCCAAAAAGATAGACCTCATTACAATTAATATCATTAATATTATCCAAAACTGATTCATGCATTTTTTTTGAATCCTCACCTAATTCAAGCATATCTCCTAGTATCATAATTTTATATTTATCATTATATATATTAGAAAATGTATTAATTGCATACTTCATAGAAATAGGACTTGCATTATATGCATCATTTATATAAAGAATATTTTCTTTCTGAATTTTTTCATATCTCATATTAGATATCTCAAGATTTTTAATAGCTTCTAAAATACTGTATATGTCTATTTCAAATTCTAATGCCATTGCTATAGCCACCATTATATTATATAAATTATGTTCTCCTATTAAATTAGTTGTTGCACTATATTTTATATTTTCTATATATAAATCAAAATTCATTGTATTATTATCCATTTTAATATTTTCAGCATAAATATTCTCTTTATTATAAATTCCGATTTTTTTACCATTTAATTGTTTTAAAAATGGGTCATCGCCATTTATAACTAAATTTTCCTTAATATAAGGTAATATCTCACTCTTTGCTTTAAATACATTTTCCCTATTTTTTAAATATAATATATGTGAATCTCCAATATTTGTAATAATTCCATAATCAATATTTGCAATCTCTGATAAAAGAGATATTTCACCGTATCCACTCATTCCCATTTCTAATACAAGAACCTCATCATCTGTTTCCAAATCTAAAATCGTTATTGGTACACCAATATGATTATTTAGATTTCCAATCGTTTTTTTAACTTTATATTTTGTTTTTAAAATATAGTACAAAATATCTTTTGTTGTCGTTTTACCATTACTTCCTGTAATTCCTATTATTTTTGTATTCAGATTTTCTCTATAATATTTAGCAATCTTTTGTAAAAACTGAATACTATCATTTACATATAGAGTTTTATTTTTTAATGTTTTCTCTATAGCAATATTTTTTCCATCATATACAACAAGAGAAGCTCCTTTTAAAAAAGCTTCTTCTATATAATTATTTCCAGTTCTAATTGCAATAAAAACATCGCCTTGTTGTATCTCTTTTGAACTAGTTTTTATTTTAAATTTATTTGAATTATTAATATTTATATTATAATTTTTTTTAAAAAAACGAGATATAATCTCATTGGTTCCCATTTTTACTCCTTTTGTATTTTATTATTTTATAATTCTTCCATCTTTATATTCAATATTTCTTATTACTTTTCCATCACGATCATATTCTTTCCAATTTCCTTCAAGTTTATCATTTCTATAGAATGATTTTCCTGCTACTTGACCATTTTCGTAGTACCAAATATATACACCATTTCTTATATCATCTTCGTAATTTTCTTCATATTCAATTCTACCATTCTTATAATAATGTAGCCATGCTTTTTCCCGTTTTCCATATTCGTAATTTATCTCATCAGTTAAAACTCCCGCTCTATTATACCAATAGCTTTTTCCGTGTTTCGTCCCGTTTTCATAGCTTTCCTCTTTTTTAATATCTCCATTTTCATAATAATAAACTGTTTTTCCATGTTGTAAATCCTCTTCGTAAAATGATTGTTTTTCTATATTTCCATTTTCATAATAGAAAACTTCTACACCGTTTTTTTTATCATCTTTGTATGTTATTTGATATTTAATTTGGCTATTTTTGTAATATTTTATGTAATTTCCATCTAATTTATAATTTTTATAATAAATTTGTGACTTAATCTTTCCGTCAATATCATATTCAATTTCTTCACCATCAAGCCTGTCATTTTTATAAGTAGTTATTCTTTTTATCTTTTTATTTGGATAATATTCAATTTCTTTCCCATCTATTGCACCATTTCTATAATCCAATTCAAATAGAAGTTTTCCATTTATATTGTATTCATATTTTTTACCATTTTCTTTGTTATTCATAAATATAACTTCATATTCTTTTTTACCGTTAAAATAATAACCAATCTCTTTCCCATTTTTTTCACCATTTTTATAGATAGTTTTAATTTCAATTTTTTTTGTTTCATCATAATATTTTAAGGCAATTCCATTAAATGCTTTTTTACTATTTTTATAATAATAAATTTCGCCTTTGTTTTCTAAATCATTTATATCTATCTTACTTTTAAAGCACCCAGTAAATGAAATTAAAACTAAAACTATAAGTAGCATCTTTTTCATCATTAAAACATCCTCTCTTATTAGAAATTATCTAAAAAATATTTTATTAATTTTATAAAATAAGTATAATCTTTTGTACCAGATAATTCTCTTATAGAGTGCATTGCCAGCATCGGTACACCTAAATCAACAGATTTAATCATTAAATTTGCAGATAGATATGGACCTAGTGTACTTCCACCTCTCTGATCACTTCTATTGACATAATTTTGTAATTTAATTTGATTTTTATTACAAATCTCTTTTATAATTGAAGCGGTATATGAATCAGTTGTATATCTTTTATTTGAATTATATTTTAAAGAAACACCTTCATTTAGATACGATCTATTAATTGGATCATATTTTTCAGAATAATTAGGGTGATAAGCATGGGCACCATCTGCCGAAATTAATATTGAATTTGATAACATAATATAATAATCATCATGGTTTTCCGAAAAATTAAAATATATTCTTTCTATAATATATTTTAACGTACTAGAATTTGCCCCCTCTTTTGTGTTACTTCCAATCTCTTCATTATCAAAAAAAGCTAATATATTCGTATTTGTTTCTGTGTCGGTCTGTAAAAAACCCTCTAATGCACCATATACCGACTCTAAATTATCAAGTCTACTAGATGAGATATATTCATTATTTTCACCTATAAACGTCCCCTCTCCATATTCATATAAATAAAGATCAAAATCAACAATATTCTCTTTTTTTAATTTTAAATTACTAGCTATTAATTCTAACACATAACTTTCCATATTTTCATTTTCTTTAGTATTTTCCATAGGAAAAATTGGTTGTAAATCAATCTGAGGATTTACATTTTTATCTTTATTCTCTAAATGTATAGCTAAATTTGGTATTATAAACATAGGTTTTTTTAAATCTACTAATTTCGACTCTAATTTATTATCATTTTTTATAATAACTCTACCTGATATTGAAAGCGGTCTATCGAACCAAGTATTTAATATAGGCCCACCATAAACTTCTACATTTAATTTATATTGTTTTTTTGATGATTCAATTACGTGATGTGGTTTTATTTTTAGTCCTGGTGAATCAGTATGTGCTGCTATAATTTTAATCCCATTTTTTAAATTTTCACAATTTTTTCCTACTTTAAATATAAAAATTGATGAATCATTTTCAACAAAATAATAATTTTTCCCTTTTTCTAGTTTCCATGATTCATTAAATTTTAATTCTATAAATTTTTTTTCATTAAGTATCTCTTTTATATTTGATACAGTATAATAACTATTAGGACTTTTATATATATTTTTTAATAATTTTTTTGCATTATCAATGTTTTTATCCATACGAATCACCTATTTTAAACTAAAAAAGATTTCACGTTTTGTCTCTTCTGATATAATTTTATCCTCTTTAAACAACCAACCCAAAGCTAATAATATATCATTTTTAGGTATTTTTGTTTCTCTTACAAGTTGCCTTAAGCTACTTTTAGGATTTTCCTCCAAATATTTCCATAATTCACCAGTATTTTTTCCTATTTCAATATTATCATATCTCATTTCTTTCACCTCATAAATATTTTATTGTTTTTATTGTACATATATTATTATACATTTTTTTTCAATTAAAATCAAATTATATATTAAATAATATAAATATTTATTATAATATTTTTTTTATTAATTCTTTTATTTTTTCAAATTTATATGGTTTTTCTATACATCCATCAAATCCCAAACTTAATATCTTTTTCTTTTCACAATTATCTAAATATGCACTTACAGCTATTATTTTGCTTTTTATAGAGATATTCTCTTCGATTTCTCTTATAGCTTTTAATGTGTCTTTANCATTTAAATAAGGCATATGTATATCCATTAAAATAATATTTGGGAAGATATCTTTGTATATTTCTATAGCTTTAATACCATCTGTTGCAGTATAAATCTCAAATTTTCCTATCATTCTAATATATTTTTCTATAATTTTTAGATTTATTTCATTATCTTCAGCAATTAATATCCGTTTTAACTTTTGTTCATTACTATTTATTTTAGTAATATTTTCAATATTAGATATTTTATTATTATTTTCATAATCCATTACAATGTTAATTTTATCAATTAATTCAGTTTTTTTAGTTGGTTTCATAATATAGTTATCAATCTCTAATTCTTTTATTTTTGACAAAATATTATTTACTTCTACAGAAGTAAATAGAATAATTTTATGATTATTACCATATTTATCTCTTATCTGTTTTGCAACAGTAAATCCATCTTCACTTGGCATATACAGATCTAGTAATATTATATCTATATCTTCATTTGCTTCTAAAATTGTAATTCCCTCTTTTCCGGTTTCCGCCAATAAAACATTTACACCTTCACTTGCTAATATCTCCTTTGTAATTTTTCTATTTAACTCATTATCATCAATAAATAATATTTTAAGTTGCTCTTTTTTTATTTTATACTCTTCAGCTAATGTATTATTCAATTCACTATTTCTAAGAGCTATTGTAAAATAAAAAGTCGTGCCTATTCCAGCTATTGATTTAAATCTTATTGTTCCACCCATCATATCAACAAATCTTTTTGAAATAGCAAGTCCTAAACCTGTACCTTGATATTTTTTTTGATAACTTGAATCACCTTGTACAAATGGCTGAAAAATCATTTTCTGAGTTTCATATTCAATTCCAACACCACTATCTTCTACTATAAATTCAACTTCAAATATATCATTTTCAATATTTACTAATGAAATTTTTACAAATATATCACTATTCTCACTAAATTTAACCGCATTACTTAATAAATTAAGGATAATTTGTCTTATTTTGCCTTCATCGCCTTTAAGGTAATTAGGTATCTTTTTATCAATATAATATACGATCTCTATATTTTTTTTATATGCATTATAAGACACCACAGATAAAACGTCTTCTATAATTTTTTCTAGTGAAAAATCTATATTATCTATATTAATTTTTCCCGCCTCAATTTTTGATATATCGAGAATATCATTTATAATATTTNGCAGATTTGATGCAGATATACTAATTGCATCTACATATTTTTTTTCTTCATCAGATTGTACAATCATTTTAAGTAGATCACTCATCCCCATGATTCCATTCATCGGAGTCCTTATTTCATGACTCATATTTGCTAAAAATAATGATTTTTCTCTACTTGCCATCTCTGCTCTTTCTTTTGATTCTAGCAATTCTNGTTGAATTTCTTTTCTATTTCGTATATCTTGTATAAAATGACATACCACTTCCCGACCTTTTATAATAAAAATATNACTTACTGAAACTTCTATATCTATTATCTCATTATTTTTTGAGATTATACAATTTTCATACATTGACATGTCCAATCCATTTGTTATATTTTCAAACTTTCTATTTGTAAATGGTATTTTTTCCTCTGGAATAAAAGATATTATATTTTTATTCATAACTTCTTCTCTTCTGTATTTTATGATTTTTAAAAATTCTTCATTTGCATCTATAATTTCCTTACTATATAGATCGATAATTATAATCCCTGTTCTCATATATTCAAAAAGAGCACGATATTTCTCCTCATTTTCTATTATTTTTTTTATTAATTTTTTTCTTTTAATATAGTAAATTATTAGAGATAATATTACAAATAACACAATAATAATAGCAAAACTGATTAATATATTTTTTTTATTTAACCAAATCATATCTCTTACGTGCCATTTTAAATATAATTTAAATGATACAGGGGAATTATAATGTTTTTTTAATAAATAATCGATCTCATTATAGAGTTTTTCATTATTTTTATTAAACATAAATGCAGTTTTTAATTCTCTTACTGGATTACCAATAATTTTAATCTTATTTGTTAATTCTAAATCTTCTGCTTTCTTTAAAAAGGNTTTTTTAGGCCCAACATATATATCAATCTCACCTATTAATAGGGACATTAGAGATGTTTCGAAATCTTTTGTATATATAATTGTTTTGTTTGGATACATTATTTTTAATTCATCTTCAGCAACACTATTTTTTATAGCTCCGATTTTATAATTATAAAGTTTTTCTAAATTAATTTGACTCTCTTTTCTCACAAAATATACAATACTATTAGTTTCAACGGGAGTTGTAAAGTTAAAGCTTGCTAAACGTCTACTATCCATTCCTATTCCTGGTACAAAATCTACTTTTCCGATTTTTATATATTCTTCTACATCTTCCCAACCATCAACTATATAATATTTAAAGTTGCATTTAAGTTCCTTTTTTATGTAGTTTTCTAGTAAATCAATAGAATATCCTTTTGCAAATCCATCTTCATCTACTACATATAATGGTGGAAAATATTTAACCATGCATACTTTATAAACTTGTTCATTTGATGAATAAATTAATAATGAATTTAAAATAAACAAGATAAAAATTATTCGATTTTTCATATTATCACCTTCTTATATTAATAATTTTACATATATAAAATTATACCTTATTTTTTAAAAAATTACAAACTTATACTTGATATTTTATTTAAAAAGAGTTATACTATTTATATAATGGATTTATTATGTATTATAATAAAATAATTAGTTTTACTAAATAAAGGGGGTTTTTTTATGAGTTTTACTAGAACAAGCGGAATTTTACTTCACATTACATCTTTACCTGGTCCTTTTGGTATAGGGACTTTAGGTAAATCAGCTTTTGAATTTGTTGATTTCTTAGTTAAATCTGGACAAAAATTATGGCAAGTTTATCCTTTAGGACCAACTGGATATGGTGATTCGCCTTATCAATGTTTTTCTGCATTTGCTGGGAATCCACTTCTTATTGATTTAGAAAAATTAGTAGATGAAAATTTACTACATAAAAACGATTTAAACTATACAGTACAATTTAGTGACGATATTGTTGACTTTGGACACGTTATTAATGCAAAAATGCCTATATTAAGATTAGCGTTTAAAAATTTTAAAACTAAAAGCTCTACATTAGATAACATTAAATTTAAAAATTTCTGTAATGATAATAAAGAATGGTTACTTGATTATGCTTTATTTATGTCAATTAAAAGTCATTTTGGTGGTAAATCATGGACTGAATGGGATAAAGAGATTAAATTTAGAGAGGAAAAAGCCTTATCTAAATATAGAACTCTTCTTGCTGACGAGATTGAATACCAAGAATTTATTCAATATATTTTCTTTAAACAGTGGGCAGAGTTAAAATCATATGCAAACCAAAACTATATTAAAATAATAGGAGATATCCCTATATTTGTAGCATTTGATAGTGCAGACGCTTGGGCAAATCCAGATTTATTTCTATTTGATCAAGATAGAAAACCTATACAAGTTGCTGGAGTTCCACCTGATTATTTTAGTGAAACTGGTCAATTATGGGGAAATCCTCTTTATGATTGGGGTAAATTAGAAAAAGATAATTTTTCTTGGTGGATTAAAAGAATAAAATCTAATCTAAATATTTCTGATATTATTAGAATAGATCACTTTAGAGGTTTTGCTGGTTATTGGGCTGTTCCTGCTGGTGAAAGTACTGCTATTAATGGTAAATGGGTATTAGCTCCAGGACAAAAATTATTTGAAGCAATTGAGAAAAATCTTGGTATCCTACCTATTATTGCAGAAGATTTAGGAGAAATTACACCAGACGTTATTGAATTAAGAGATAATTTTAATTTCCCTGGTATGAAAATTTTACAATTTGCATTTGATTCGAAAGAGGAAAGTGACTATCTGCCACATACATATAACTCAAATTCTGTGGTATATACAGGGACACATGATAATGATACGATTTTAGGTTGGTATAGAACAGCTTGTACAGAGGATAAGGAATACGCTTCTAAATATCTTAACACAACTCTTACTGAAAAAAATGTTGCATGGGAATTTGTAAGAGAAGCTTGGGCATCAAATGCTGTAATTGCACTGGCTCCTTTACAAGATATTTTAGGACTAGGTAGTGAAGCTAGAATTAATACTCCTGGAGTTGCCGCTGGTAATTGGCAATGGCGTTTTAAAACTGGTACTTTAACTGACGAACTAGCAAAACAACTTTATGATATTACAAAAATATACTATAGATAATATTAATTAAAAAAATACCTCCAAAAATATGGGGGTATTTTTTTTAATTCCTAATTTCATATAGGAATTTTTTAATCGTATTTATAATTTTATTTTTTTATAATTTCATTTTATTTATATTATAGTTTTTTTTAGTAAATATAATATTCTTTTATATTATTATATTAAATGATTTCTATATTT
>JGI24711J26586_10000654_pt1 | contig 26854 bp, 20 predicted proteins | sample BioPla3DNA1_FD_26586 | JGI IMG/M metagenome (IMG submission 26586)
GCAGGTGTGCTATTATTCACTACTATATTATTTTTCAAAACAATAGTAGTAGGCGAAGTAGAAGCATAAATACCAGATGTACCAAAATTGGTACCACTAGATGCTCCATCTAAATATATAGTATTATAATAAACATTTTGCGTAGTACCATATGATAAACTTATACCAATTATTTGATTAGAACCACTAGATGATGGTGCATATAACTCTGAGATGAAATTATTATATATGTTATTAGTAGTGCCTCCATTAGCATAAATACCATAAACAGTACCACTAGTACCACTTGAATTCAAATCATATAATAAATTATTATACACATTGGTAGTAACTCCATTGCTTATTTGAATACCATAAGAACTACCTGCAGAGTTTAAACCAGTGATGGTATCATTATATATGTTTACAATAGCACCAGTAGCACTTGCATTAGAATAAATGCCATTTATAGTACCACTAGTAGTAGTTAGGCTTTGTATTTTATTTTTATAAACATCTATTTGGGGAGTATAACTGCCACCCATATAGATACCATAAATACCAGCACCATTATTTATATTCTCTACTATATTATTATTAATAGCTATATATTTGCCATAAGTAACATACATGCCATAAAGTGATGAGGTACCGCCAGTAATATTTTTTATTACATTATTACTATAATATTTTTTTGCAGAATTCAAACTACTACCATCTGTATCATAGAATCCATAGAAAGTTGTACTCCCAGTTAAAGTAACATTATCTATTATATTATTAGTAAAATATTTTTTTACAGTAGAGTCTGAGCTGCTAACAGAATAGTAGAAATAGACAGTACCACCCGCAACAGTTTTATCTATTAAATCTACTCTATTGCTGTCAATTACTTGGATACCATTAGATTTTATTTTATTTCCTCCATGTAGCACATATACTGAACCTGAAGTATTTGTATTAATTTGGAAAATATTTTTCTTAAAATATTGATTTTTAGCAGTTCCTTGATGATAGATACCATAGATTGCTGAAGAATTTGTAGCAGCAGANCCCAAGCCTCTGATAGTGTCCGCTATCACATAGTTTGTTACACTATCATTATAATTATCTAGATGTATCCCGTAGATAGAAGCAGAAGCAGCTTTTCTTTTTAAGAAAATATTATTATTATTAAAATAGTTGGTCATTTTAATATTAGTAGGAATGGTACCAGAGGCATAATGATAGATACCACGTAGAGTACCCGCAGTCACAGTATTATCAGAGGTCAGTTTGTTATTATTAATGGTTACATTTAAAACATTATTAGCAAGGATGCCATTCACAGTACCAGAGACAGAATTATAGCCCGAGAAAGAGCTCGTAAAACCATAAGTAATATTATTACCAGTTACGACAATATTCCTAGCCATATAGTTACCAGTAGTAGAGCCTACAAGGACTACACCCATATTAACATTAGAAATAGTATTATTTAGTATTTGAAGATTATTAAAAGCACCATCTAAACTGGTAATATCAGCTGCAGTAGTCATAGCAGTAGCAGTATGTCTACTATTAGCATAAATACCGAAGGCATTTTGATATGTTCCACCTAGAGTAATAGTATTACCAATGATAGAGCAATTTTGAGGTCCATCATCAGGAGTAGCATAGAATAAAGCTACACCAAACTCTGTCATGTTATTCGTTGTAGCAGCCATTACGTTATTAGCTGGATTTTCCATCATCATAAAACCACTGATAGTAATCCAGTCTGCACCGATGATTTTGAAAATAGCATCATTAANAGCACCNGNAGNTTGTGGAGAGAAAGCAGTAACAGTGTTGCCATTACCTTGAATCATAATAGGTTTAGATGGATCTCCACTAGCAGTTATCGCATAGCCACCAGCTGGTGCCGTCTGAGGATTACCTGGTGCCACCATAATAGTAACACCACCATCACCTACACCTTGATGATTCAAAGAATCAATAGCTGCAGATAATGTAGGATACAGGGGATCACCAGATGTTACTGTAATCACACCCTGTAATTGCCCAAAGGCAAAAGTAGCCCAGAGCAACATGATTGAAATTGATAAAATTTGTTTTACATTCATATATTTTATATTTTAAGGGATTATTTACTTTATAATTATGCAAATTTATATATTAATTTTATAATTATGCAAATTTATATATTAATATTTTTTTATAATCTGAAATTAATAGTATAAGTTTCTAATTCATAAATATTGTTTTTTATGTATTTTGTCATAAGTTTTAATTTTAGTAAATACAAATTTATATAAAAAAATTGAATAAAGAATTTTTTTATATATGTTGGTTCTATAACGTTTATTGTGTGTAAATTATTTAGATTATTTTTTTACCACAAATGGCACTAAATTATTACACAAAGTTCACAAAGTGCCATTTATAACCCTTTTGATTCCATCTTCCTTTGTGTTCTTGGTGCCTTCTTTGAGAACTTTGTGGATAATATTTGATTATCCTATAATTAATAAACCAATTATTAACAAATTTTTTATAAAATTACTCTTTTTTTTAATCTTTAACCCATATAAAACGTTATAGAACTATATTTTTATTATTGACTAGACGTCTAATTCAATTTTATTAATTTATCTTTGCAAAAAAAATGCGAAAAATAGGAGTAATAGGAGCAGGACATTTAGGAAAAATTCATATCAATTGCATAAAAGAAATATCAGGGTATGATCTAGTAGGTTTTTATGATGTTAATCCATTGGTAGCAAGTGATGTACATCAAAAATATAATATACCGGCCTTTGAAAATTTTGAAGAACTTTTAGAAAAAGTGGATGTAATAGATATTGTAACGCCTACAGTATCCCATTTCGAATATGCTAAAAAGTCTTTAGAAGCTAAAAAGCATGTTTTTATCGAGAAACCCATAGTTACTACTTTAGAAGAAGCTAAAGAACTAATGAAAATCAGTAAAAATGCTGGTGTACAAATACAAATAGGACATGTAGAAAGATTTAATCCAGCTTTTTTAGCTACCCGTTCATATATTAATGAGCCTAAATTTATCGAAGCTCACAGATTATCTTATTACAATCCGCGTGGTACAGATGTACCTGTGGTTTTGGATCTAATGATCCACGATATAGATATTCTGCTGACTATTATCGATTCACCTATTAAAGGTATATATGCTAATGGAGTGCCTGTATTAACGCAAAATATAGATATAGCCAATGCTAGAATAGAATTCGAAGATGGTAGCGTAGCTAATTTAACTGCTAGTAGAATATCAATGAAAAAAATGCGGAAAATGAGACTCTTTCAACAAGATAGTTACATCAGTATGGATTTCCTAAATAAACAATCTGAAGTTATCAAAATAGAAGATAATATTAAAAATGATACTAATGACANCGTCTTTTCATTTCCTATACAACTAAATAACGATAATTTAAAATATGTAGTAGTGAAAAAAATCAATCTACCAGAAATAAACGCTATCAAAACAGAATTAGAAAAATTTTTAGAAAGCATAGAATTAGGTATTAAACCAGAAGTAACCATTGATGATGGCTATAAAGTATTAGATGTAGCTTATAAAATAATTAATGAAATACAGTATAACTTGTCTAACCTTATTTAATTATTTTTTGTAATAAAATTGATATTTTATAGTTAATATATTAATGAAACTTTAATAAAATTATTTATGATTTTTTAAGTTTTAATAGCAAAATGTTGATTTTTAAATAATTATAAATGGTAAAAATACTATATACATTTAATAATTGGTCATTGATGATTAGTAAACAAAAAAATAACTCTATTAGTATGCAAATAAACATAGCTAATTTGAAATTACAAATAATAAGTTTTAATAAATTATTAAAATCTTAAATTATTGTATGAAAAATCTTATCTCTTTAATTTTTTTAATTTTTTTTGTAGTATTTTTCACATCTTGTGAATGGTTAGATCCTGATGAAAAATTACCTTGTTATATAAAAATAGATAGCGTGAAGCTCAATGTGAGACCCGGCGAAGGATCAGCTTCACATGCTATCAATACAGTATGGGTATATGTAGATGGACAGCGAAGTGGAGTATATGAATTACCAGCCAAATTTCCCTTATTATTTGAAGGAAGTAATGAAGTGATTATCATGCCTGGCATCAAACTAAATGGCATATCTACCACCAGAGCAGTATATCCATTTTATGATGATTATAAGGTAAATATAAATTTATCACCACTTGAAGAGATAGAATTAGTACCAGTATACCATTATGTAGAAGGTATAAAATTTCATTTTATTGAAGATTTCGAAACACCAGGTTCTATTTTTACTAGCCATTCTACCAGTGATACCTTTATGATAAATACTGACGATGCAACTGAAGTATTCGAAGGTAATTTTTCTGGTAAGATATCTTTGACTGATGATAGAGATACAGCTATTATCACTACTATTAATAGCTATAAATTAGCTCCGGGCTTAATGCACTTTTTAGAGCTTAATTATAAAAGTACCGAAAATTTAACAGTGGGTATCATGACCTATACTAACACTGGACCACTTACTTATCCTTATGTAATATTAAAACCTACTGATATATGGAAAAAAATATATATAAATCTGTCGCCATTAGCAAGTAGATATGGACAAAATAGTAATTTTATTATCTTCTTTGCTACATATAAAACTAGTACAAATAGTGAAGGTAAAATATTATTAGATAATATAAAATTAATATCATCAGAATGATTGAGCCAAATAAAATGAAACCACCATTAAATAAAATGCATCATACTACTAGATATCTACTATTAGATCTAATATCAAGTATTATTGGTTGGTTGTTTTTGTCTTTTTATCGAAAAAATTTAATGTATCAGGGGATTTATGACTTCAGCACTTTGTCTAATATGATTTTCAATGATATTAATTTCTACAAAGGAGTTATAATCATACCTTTTATTTTCATTGGTATATTTGCTTTATCTGATTCATATCGAGAAGTATATCGCAAAAGTCGTTTAAAGGTTTTATTTAATACTGTTTTACAATGCTTGATAGGAGTTACAATTATATTTTTTATAGTAGTACTCGATGATTATCCTTATTATCATTACAAATATTTGTATAATGTGTATTTTTCATATTTCGGAGTGAGTATAGCTCTGACATATATATTACGCTTATCTCTGATGACATGGACCAAAAATGGTATTAAAAAAAAGAAAATAGTATTCAATACATTAATAATAGGTAATAATAATTTAGCAGAAAAAATTTATCAATCCATATTAAAAAATAGTTATGATACTGGTCAACACGTAGTAGGATACATCAAGATCAATGGAGGCAAAGATACTTTGCACGAAATAGTACCTTGTCTAAGTAAATTAGATGATATAGGAGATATTATTCTAAAATATTATATCGAAGATATTTATATAGTATTAGAACCAGCTGATTATGACAAAATTTCAAATGTTCTCTCTATTAGGGAAATATTCAATGTAAACATATATATAGTATCAGATGTAAAAAATATTTTAGTAACTAGTAGTGTAAAGATACATCCCTTTTCTAATATTGCATATATAGAAGTGCCGAAATACTTATTGTCTACATGGCAAAGCATATTAAAAAGAACAATTGATATTTTTATCTCTACCTTGGCACTTATATTACTTTCGCCATTATTGGTCTTCATAGCGATAAAGGTTAAAAAAAGTTCCCCTGGTCCAATTATTTACAAGCAAGAGCGCATAGGAAGGTACGGTATACCATTTAATATCTATAAATTTCGCAGTATGTATATTGATGCAGAAGCTAATGGCCCTGCATTGAGCTGTAAAGACGATGACAGAGTTACCCCATGGGGTAAAGTGATGCGAAAATATAGATTTGATGAATTGCCACAATTTTTCAATGTTATTAAAGGTGATATGTCATTAGTAGGTCCTAGGCCCGAAAGACAATATTACATTGATCAAATAGTAAAAATAGTTCCTTATTACCGCTTACTACTAAAATTAAAACCTGGCATCACCTCTTGGGGACAAGTAAAGTATGGCTATGCAGAAAATGTAGATCAGATGGTCGAAAGACTTTATTATGACCTTTTATATTTAGATAATATTTCTTTGTTTAGTGATTTTAAAATTCTGATTTTAACTATCATTATCATTTTTAAAGGAGAAGGCAAATAATTTAGGAAAAAATCGTTCGCTAAATAAATAAACCAAATATCCTAAAAGTGCACCTAATATTGTTCCCATAAACACATCTATTGGATAATGTACTCCCAAGTAAACTCTACTATATATCACAGTGAATACATACAAACCGAAAAGTACTATAGCTAAAAGTGTTTTTTTCCATTTTTTATTAGCAAAACGCTTTAATAATAACCATGCTAAAGTAGCAAACCCCATACAATTAGTAGCATGTGATGATACAAAGCTGTATTTGCCACCACATTTATTTTTAACCAAAATCACTGAATTTTTTATCTCAGGTTCATGGCAGGGGCGTAATCGTTTAACATTATTTTTTATAAAAACTGAAGATTGATCTGTAAATAATAATAAAATGAAAAATAATAATATATATGCCCAAGCTTTTTTTTTGTAAAATTTTATTAATAATATTAGTACAATTACATACAAAGGCACCCAAAAATATTGCTGTGATACTAAATATAGAATAACATCTAAAAATTCCGACCTGGCATGATTGATAAGCAATAATAATGCTTTGTCCCAACCTAAAATAACTTCGAGCATAAAAGTAAAATTATATAAATTTTTTGCAAATTTAATATAAAACTATTTGATAATTTTGATAATTTTGTAAAAACTATTTATTTTCAATTTCAAATTTCATTGTATTTTTGTATAAATATTTTTTAGCAATGTTTAAAAATAAAATAATAAATGAAGGGATAACTTTTGATGATGTTTTACTGATGCCAGCATATAGTGAAGTATTGCCACGAGAAGTAGATACTACTACTTATTTGACTAGAGATATCAAGATAAATATACCACTTATTTCTGCTGCTATGGACACAGTTACTGAAGCTAAAATGGCTATCTCTATGGCTCAGGAGGGTGGTATCGGTGTAATACACAAAAATCTATCAATAGAAGATCAAGCCAAAGAAGTCAAAAAAGTCAAACGAGCAGAAAATGGAATGATCATCGATCCTATTACTATATTTGCACATAATACTGTGGAAGATGCTTTGAAATTAATGTGCGAAAATCATATTGGTGGTATTCCAGTAGTCGATGAAAACAATAAATTAATTGGTATTGTCACAAACAGAGATTTACGTTTCGAAAATAATTATTCTAAACCTATCTCTGAGGTTATGACAAAAGAAAATCTAATCACTGTAAGTGAGTTTACTGACTTTACAACAGCTGAAGCTATTTTGCAAAAATATAAAATAGAAAAATTACCCGTTATTGATAATAATGGTACATTAATTGGTTTGATTACTTACAAAGATATAATGAAGGTTCGTGAGAGACCCAATTCTTGTAAAGATGAACTTGGTAGATTGCGTGTGGCTGCTGCTGTAGGCATTAGTAGTAATACATTAGAAAGAGTAGAAGCATTGCTTTCTGTAAATGCGGATGCTATAGTGGTAGATACTGCTCACGGACAATCCGCTATAGTGTTAGAAACTATTAAAAAAATCAAATCTACCTTTAAAAATATCCAATTGATTGCTGGAAATGTTGCTACCACCGAAGGAGCTTTAGCTTTAGCAGAAGCCGGAGCTGATTGTGTAAAAGTAGGTATCGGACCCGGTTCTATTTGCACTACTCGAGTAATAGCTGGAGTAGGAGTACCTCAATTGTCTGCCATTATTTATGCTGCCAATGCATTGAAAGATAAGGGTATACCTATTATAGCTGATGGTGGTATTAGATATACAGGTGATATTGTTAAAGCTCTGGCTGCTGGGGCTAATAGTGTGATGATAGGTAGTCTATTCGCTGGAGTAGAAGAAGCACCTGGAGAAACTATTATACTCGAAGGACGTAAATATAAGGTCTATAGAGGTATGGGAAGCATCGAAGCTATGCAACAAGGGTCTAAAGATCGATATTTTCAAGATATGGAAGAAGATATTAAAAAACTTGTGCCTGAAGGTATAGTAGGTAGAGTCCCATATAAAGGCAATATATCCGAAGTGATTTTTCAGATGATGGGGGGCTTGAGAGCAGGTATGGGATACTGTGGAGCTAAAAATATTAATGATCTTAGAAAAGCTAAATTTATTCGTATTACTAATGCAGGAGTTATAGAATCACACCCCCACGATGTTACTATTATTAGGGAAGCTCCCAACTATTCTCGTTAATTATTAAAAATTTTTTAAATTATGAAAAAGTATATTGGTATTGTAATTTTTTCTTTGTTATTGTCCATGACATTAATGGGACAAAATGAAAAAATTCTTTTAATAATCGAAAATCAAGAAGTTCCAGTTTCAGAATTTCTGGAAGTTTATGGTAAAAACAATAGAAATCCTGATTTCTCAAAAGCTAGTATCGATGAATATTTAGACTTATTTATTAATTACAAACTCAAACTAATGGAAGTACAGAGACTGAGATTAGACACTCAAAAAACTTTTATTAATGAATTTCAAAGGTATAGGGACCAATTAACTCAAACTTACCTGATAGACAAAAAAACTATTGATAATCTATTACAAGAAGCTTATAATCGTATGCAGCATGACGTGAGAGCTAGTCATATCCTTGTAAAGATTACCCCTTATGCTAATCCTAAAGATACTTTAAAAGCCTATAACAAGGCATTAGACATTAGAAAAAAATTATTAAGTGGTATGGACTTTGCTAAATTAGCTGTAGAGATGAGTGATGATAATAGTGCTCGAGAGCAAACAGCTACTGATGGTAGAATAATCCCTGGTAATGGTGGAGATCTTGGATATTTTAATGTCTTTAATATGATTTATGATTTTGAAACTGCTGCATATAATCTAAAAATTGGCGAGATTTCTACACCAGTGCGTACTCAAGTTGGATATCATATTGTTAAATTGAATGATAAACGTCCTGCTTTGTATAGATTTAAAGTAGCCCACATTTTGCTAATGTATCCCCCAGATGCTGATGAGACTACAAAAGAACTAATAAAATTAAGAGCAGATAGTATTTATCAAAATTTAGTAAGAGGAGAAAATTTTTCAGAGTTAGCTAAAAAATATAGTGATGACAAGGGTTCAGCTATTAATGGCGGAGAATTACCATGGTTATCCCCTTTTAGATTAGTACCTGCTTTTGTAGAGCCTATTTATGATCATAAACCAGGCGATATCATACCGCCCGTCAAAACTTTTTATGGATGGCATATTATCAAACTTATAGATAAACAGACACCTCCCGATTTTTCTCAAGCAAAGCAAGAGCTTTTAGTCAAACTAAATAGAGACCCACGTATGGAGATTGCTCAGAAAGTAATAATAGATAGTTTACGAGAAGTTTATAAAATTACTTACGATAAAAAATCATTAACAAATATAGCTAAAGCTATTAACAAAGATTCTTTAATAAATAATAATTTTAAAGAATCACAAATTGCTAATTTAGATAATATTCTTGTAAAGATTGATGATTATTCTATTGCTGTTAGCGAATTTGCAACTTTTATTAAAAGTAATCAAAGCTTATTTAGCAATACAGACGATGTGNACGTATTTGTCAATAAAATGTTTGATAAATTTTTAGATAAAAAAATATTAGAAATAGAAAAAGAAAATTTAGAACTCAAAAATCCTAAATTTGCCGAACAAATTAATGAATATAAAGAAGGTATTCTGATATTCAACTTGATGGATCAGAATATATGGAGCAAAGCTATGAAAGATACTGCAGGACTAAAAGCATATTATGAAACCATTAAACATAATTATTTAACAGAAGAAAAAGCTGTATTAGCAGTATTCAAATGTAATAATCAAAAAATTGCCGATAAAGTTTATAAATCTTTACAAAAAGGATTAAAAAAATCTAATCTAAATCCCAACGATATTTTGACTAAAATAAATAAAAAAGATAGTATTGTTGATTACGATACTATGGTAGTAGAAACGAATAAATTAGCTGATCTTGGAATAGAAAAAGTAGTAAATACCCTAGCATCTAAAACTAAAGATGATATATACGAAATTTATTGGTTAAAACAGATCATCCCTCCTCAGCCTAAGAGCTTAAATGAAATTAGAGGTTTGATAATTTCTGAATATCAAACTTATTTAGAAAGAAATTGGATCAATGAACTCAGAAATAGATACCAATGGCAAATCAATGAAGATGTATTGAGATCTTTATATAAGGATTGAAATAATGAAAAAAATTTTTTTAGCTTTATTCATAATTGTTGCTTCTTTTATTTCACTTTTTTCTCAGAGCCAACCACCTCAAGTATTAGACAAAATCATTGCTATTGTAGGCAATAAAATAATATTAAAAAGTGAAATAGAGATGTATGTGCAGCAAATGCTTCTCTCGGGGGAAATAGATAAATCGATAAGAACTGATGAGTTGTCTTGTGAAATATTAGAAGAGATGCTATTGCAGAAACTTTTGCTCATGCAAGCAGAGATAGACTCTATAGAAGTGTCAGATGAGCAGCTAGATAATGAACTAGATAGACGTATTAGATATTTCACAACATTATTTGGCAATATACAAGAATTAGAAAAATACTATGAAAAAACTGTTTTAGAACTTAAAGAAGAGCTACGTGAACCTCTTAGAGAACAACTACTAATAATGACTATGAATGATAAATTATTATCTAATGTGAATATTACACCTAGTGAGGTAGAGAAATATTATAAAAAATTACCCGAAGACTCTATACCTATCATACCTGCACAATGGGAATTGGGTGTAATAGCTATCAAACCTACATTGAGCCAGGAAGAGAAAAATATATTGATTTCTAAATTGCAAGATATAAAAAAAAGGATAGAGGATGGTGCAGACTTCGAAGTAATGGCTCGCTTATACAGTGAAGATCCCGCAACTGCTAAAAATGGTGGGGCTACAGGATATTTTACAAAGGGAATAATGGAACCTAGTTTCGAAAATACTGCTTTTTCGCTTACTAAACCAGGTGAGATATCACCTATAATCGAAACTTCCTATGGATTTCATCTTTTACAATTGATAGATCGCAAAGGAGAACAAGTAAATGTGAGGCATATTCTTATTCGCAAACAACCTTCTAATCAATCTATACAGTTAGCTAATAAAAAAGCAGATAGTATCTATAATTTATTGATCAATAATGAAATCACTTTTGAAGAAGCAGCTAAAAAATATTCATATCTCGAGGGCGAACTAACTCAGGGAGGTTTGATTTTATCTAGTAGTGGTGGATTTACTTTAACATCTAATGATATAGATCCTAAATATTTTCCTATATTAGATACTATGAAAAATTCTAAATATTCTAAACCTTTTCTTTATTTAGAAGCTGACGGCAGCCCCACATATCGGATATTATGGTTAAAAAATTATATTCCCCCACATAAGGCATCACTCAAGACAGATTATTTTCTAATACAATTACAAGCTTTAGAAGAGAAAAAAAGGCAAGCCTTAGAAAAATGGGTTACAGATAGACTAAAAGACGTTTACGTTAAAATAGATATAGAATATCATGGTTGTGATTTCAAACATCCTTGGATTAAAAAATATTAACTTATGAGATTTAATAGCGATACTGAAGCTGCTAAAAGTTTAGTAGAATTTTATGAAAATTTAAAAAATGAAACCGCTAAAGTAATAGTAGGACAACAAGATGTAATAGACAAGCTATTAATAGCTTTATTTACACAAAATCATGCTTTATTAATAGGTGTTCCTGGATTAGCAAAAACCCTGCTCATAACTACTATTGCTCAAATACTGGGGTTATCCTTTAATAGAATTCAATTTACACCAGATTTGATGCCATCAGATATATTAGGTACAGAGGTATTAGATGAGCATAAAAATTTTCATTTCATAAAAGGTCCTATTTTTGCTAATATAATACTGGCTGATGAAATAAACAGAACCCCTCCCAAAACACAATCAGCTCTGTTAGAAGCTATGCAAGAACGCTCTGTATCTATTGCTGGAAATACTTTTACTTTAGATCGTCCTTTCTTTGTTTTAGCTACTCAGAATCCCATAGAGCAAGAAGGTACATATCCATTACCAGAAGCCCAACTAGACCGATTTATGTTTTCTATTTGGTTAGATTATCCATCTATAGACGAAGAAATCGAAATAGTGAAACGTACTACCTTCGTAGATATGCCTACAGTTAATAATATAATCGATAAAGACACTTTATTAGAATATCAAAAATTAGTACGAAAAATAAATGTTCCTGACCATGTTTATGAATTTGCTGTTAAGATCACAGCAATGACTAGGCCAGTTTATGAAGATAGTCATCCTATGGCAAAGGAATATGTGGCATGGGGCGGTGGACCACGAGCTAGTCAATTTATGATCTTGGGAGCTAAATGTCATGCTCTGCTAAATGGTAAATTTGCTCCTGACAACGAAGACGTAAAAGCTGTAGCAGATAGTGTGTTTAGACATCGATTAGTTCTCAATTATAGAGCCGAAGCCGAAGGCGTTAATACAACTGATATTATACATGAAATCATCAAAGATATTGAAAAAACTAAAGTGAAATTTTAAACCCAGATTTTTGAATGTGAATTTTGAAAAATACCATCTATTTAATTTTCTAACTAATAACATTTTTTTAATATAAAAAACTAAATAATTAGATTTAAAATTTTCAGTTAATTTTTTACTTTTAAATTTGCATAAATTTTTTAAATTTTCAAAATGAAGTTTTATAATTTAATTTTAATTTTATTATTAATATCATTAACGTCGTGTAGTAGTTATTATTATCCCAATTTATTAATGACAAATCTGACAGAAAATGATTTCAGAGATCTCAAAGAGCTACAAGTAGCACCTTCACAAACTATAAAAAAGGGAGATCAGTTCAATATCTTAGTATATCCTAATAATGGAGAAGCACTTTTAATCTATGAAAGCGACATTAGAAGGATCAATCAAGAAGTTAGCAATATAATTTATTATGTTAACGAACATGGTTTTATTAGTTTGCCTCTGATCGGTAATATATTTGTAGAAGGATTGACATTGGAAACTCTAAAAGATACATTGACAAAGTTATACTCTTCATATATTACAGATCCTTACATTTTTTTAGGTTGGGCCAATAAAAAAGTATATGTTTTTTCACAAGGTAGTGGTAGTGGTACTGCTGTCCCATTTTCTAATTCATACATCACACTACTAGATGCTATTACTAGTACAGGCGGGATAGGAAACGAAGCCTATTCTAATAAAATAATAATAGCCAGAGCTACTGATACAAACAAAGAAGACTTTGCTTTTTATAAAATTAATCTGCAAGATAAAGAAAATTTATATTTAGGTAACATATATTTGAGAGATGGAGATATGATATATGTACTACCAAAGAAAAAATTTGTAGATAAAGCTCTAGCAGAGATAAACCCGTATATTTCTTTATTTAATACATTACTTATAATTATTCAGTTTTTCATTCTCTAAAATTTTTTTATATGTCACTAGATGATAGATTAAAAATACTAAGATTGGAATTAGATGAATTAGATACTAAAATTTTTAATTTACTAATAAAGCGATACGAACTATGTAAAGAAATTGGCAAACTAAAGCACTCACTTAATATCCCTCTATATCAGCAAGAGAGATATAATGAGAAAAAAAATAAAATTATTACTAAAGCTAAAAAAGCAAATCTACCTCCAGATTATTTAGAAGAAATATATGAGCTGATTCACAAGTTTTGCATTAAAGTACAATCCATGGAATAGCTAACTTTCAAAAAAAAAAATTGAAATGAAAAATTGTCTTTTTAAAGTTTGCCATGCGATTAATTATATAATAACACGTAAAAATCCTATTAAAATTCATTCACCTTTTCTTTATAATATGTATTTGAATGCATATAAAACGAATTATGATATACCTAATGAACTTTTAGATTATGAAAATAAATTAAAACACTCAAATGAGCCATTACGATTTCAGTCTTTAGGTGCTAATAAAAGATTCATTGAAACAACTATAAGTTATTGGCATAGAAAAATTTCTTGTTCATTAAACAAACGCTTATTTATCATAGGATTAGCTCAATATTTTAAAACAAATAAAATATTAGAGTTAGGTGGAGGCTTTGGTTTNACTTCTGCTCTATTAGCAATGTCTAACACCGATNTAGAGGTTTATACCATAGAAGGGGTAGATGATCTCTGTAAGCAATTATTAAAATTAAAAAATAGATTAAAAATTGACAATTTACACGTTTATAATCTCGAATTTGATGAAGCGATAGATGAATTTATTAGTAAAAATATTAAATTTGAAATAATAATAATAGATGGCTCACATACTTATGAAGCTACTTTAAATTTAATAAATAAAATTACTAAAATAATCGCACCATTGTCAATAGTAATATTAGATGATATCAATTATTCATATTCAATGTATAGTGCCTGGAAAAATATTAAAAAAATTGATTTTTTTGAAGTTAAAATAGAAAGATACAATTATGGGCTTTTGATAAAAAATAGTAACCTTAGCCAACAATTTTTAAAAATATAAATGGTCTTAAATGACATAAATCTGATAATTAAAAACCTGCTAAAGATTAATTTATAATATTTTATTGGTTCTATAACGTTTATTGAGTAATAAAATTTTAGATTATTACAAAAAAATAACTATTTTTTAATTATTTAGGTTATTTTTTTACCACAAAGGGCACCAATTTATTACACAAAGTCCACAAAGTCCCATTTGTAGCCCTTTTAATTCCATCCTTCTCTGTGTTCTTGGTGCCTTCTTTGAGAACTTTGTGGTTGATATTTAACAGTCTTATAATTAATAAACCAATTATTAACAAATTTTTTGTAGAATTACTCTTTTTATAATCTTTAATCCATATAAAACGTTATAGAACCATTTTATTAAATAAACATTTACCTCATCATCATATATTTCTGCTTAAAGGTCTGCCCTATCTTAAAGCTTAAATCAAAAAAAACTATTTTACTATCAGCATTACGTTCAATATTTTTGATAGCTTCATCTACATAACATGCAAAATCAGCTATAGTGTCATCATCAATAAATTTTTTAAAATCATGCACAAATTTCTCATCCAACTCATTGAGTATCAACTGAGTAGGAATATTATGATTGATGAGCCAAATAGCATCTAGATAATTCAAACACTGCGAAAGGGTTATTTTTTGAATATCACGACCTAAAGAATTAAACTCAATAGCTAAATCGAGTAGTTCGTGAGCTTTTAACTGAAAAGACAACCGCATCCATTTAATAAAAAAATCACTAATCGCAATAGGCATTTTATCTGTATGGATATTGTCTACTATGCGAGGTAAATTATTACCATAGGTAAAAACCAATCTCTTAGCCTCATCCTTTTCAATATCAAAAAAATCATTAAGTATCTCCAAAGACTCTTCTGGAGTAGGTGTAGGTATCTGAATTATCTGCATGCGAGATCTGATGGTACTCAATACCTGCTCTAGGTGATCTGTAATGCCTACAAAAAGCGTTTTAGCAGGTGGCTCTTCGATTATTTTTAATAGCTTAGGTGCAGCAGCATGAAAAAGTCTTTCCATTTCCCAAATAATGAAAATCTTATATTTACCCTCGTAACTACTATCTTGTGCTATATTTACAATCTTATCACAATCCTCTGCAGATATTATTGCTTGACTATTAGCAGAATCTATGAAACGTATCCAACTATTTAGATCTATTATACCTCGATACGATCTTAGATATTCTATCCATTCCTGGAAGTAATCATCTGAGCAAGTTTTATTTTTTCTTTTAATTATTGGAAAAAAATAATGAACATCGAGATGTGTAAATTCTTTAACTTTTTTGCAACTCGAGCACAGATCACATGCTTCTAGATATCCTTCATTATTTAATTGAGGGTTTGAGCATTGAAACAATTGAGCTAGGGATTTCGCTAAAAAAAAAGCATTCTCACTCATTCGCTGTGACAATAAAATAGCATGGGGCAAACGCTGCTCTGCATATTGCCTGCTAATATTATCAAAAATCTTTCTATGCCAAGTTAATATTTTTTGAGACATTAATTTTTAGTTAAAATTTTTAAAAATTACTAATAGCAAAAGTAATAAAAAAATAACAAAAGTTTCATAGTATAGATTTATCTCTGAGCTATTATTTGAAAATAAGTAGTTGATAAATCAGTTAAAAAAAAAATTATTTAAACGCAGTTTCACTCAATCCTTTGCCTGTTAGCTTTAACTCTTCGAAATATGAAGGAACTCCTCTGCCTAAAAATTTATCTACATACAATTTAGCTAAATACTGACTAAGCATAAACCCATGTCCACGCATACCAACAAATAAACCATTTTCTGGATCAATAATCATGCGAGGTTCAGTATAATAACCGCTCCATATACTCTGAAATTGTACAGAACTGAGCATTGGTATCCAATCACAAAAGACCTCAGAAATGATAGACATAAATTCTCTAGTATTGAGTTTGATATCCTTTGATGACTCCATAGAATCTACTGCTGGTGAAGCACAGCCAATGATTTGTCCAGTTTCATATAGTTGTTGACCATAGACAGCACTGAAACCTTTGAAGTTTCGTCTATCTATTAACATATCCAAGCTATTACCATTTTTACCTAAATAAGGTAGTCTACGAGTAATAAAAGCTTGATGTCGCACTGGATAAAGACCTGGATATAGATCTAACATATTAGCATATTTCTCAGCTTCACCACCAAGGGCATTTACGAAATGATCGGTTTGAAATTCTATATAAGAACCATCTCTCATTTTAACAATAGCAAAGTATTTATTATTTTTTTTATTTACAGAAATCAGAATAGCTTCTTCATAAATAGTACCGCCATTTTCGAGACCAATTCTACGAATGAGATCTACTGTTTTGCCAGGATTAGCTTGCCAGCATTCGCGACTAATGAAAGCAGCCAAATAAGTATCTAGTGTAGGATTAAAATAAGGACTTATCTCATTTTTGAAATCTTTAGGTTTTACTTCATAAACATCTGACCAGCCCTTAGAAGCTTCCAGAGATTTATATGTTTCCTGGTCATGAGCAAAATTGACATAAACTGTTGGTTTGAAATTAATATTTTTATATTCATTAAGCTCTTGAAATATTTCAAGATTATGTCGAGCAATATCAGATAATTCGGGTATAGAAAAAGCTGGTCGTCCCCCTGCTATATTACGCCAAGAAGAACCTTTTTCATAATTTATCAAAACAGGACTCATACCAGCCTCTGCAAAATATCTAAACAAAGAACTACCTGCCATACCACCACCAGCTATCAATACTTTTACTTCTCTATGTTCGATATCTTTTTTAGTACCAATAGGAATGATTTTATCTTTTATAGTGCGAGGATACAATTCGCCAAGCAAAATTTGATTAGACAATGGTCCACGAGGAGTAGCATCACCTACAAGTGTGATACCATCACTATATAGTCTCTGTCTTAATCGTCTAATACAACGCTTACCTCTACAAGGCCCCATTCCCAGTCTAGTATTATGTTTTATATCCATCACAGATACAAATTTTCTATCTCCTACGAAATCTTTAATTTCTTGATACTTTACATCTTCGCAATGACACACGTAAGGATCATCGAAACTAATAGTATCATTATAATCTTTTAAAACTAAAGGTTCGGGATATTGATTTTTTGGAATCAACCCCCTAATATTTGTGATATTATCATCAAATAAATGCTCTACTCTCACTCGGGCCACATTAGTTTTGTTAGGTTTTATCATTATTTTTTCTATCACCCCTTCTCCTATTTTATTAGCATAATTATCTACCAAAAAGACCTGAGAATTTTCTTCTAAAAAATGCTCGGTAGGAATAAAAATCTTATTTTTATTAATATTAAAACCAATTATAGCTAAACCTGGACATTGATAAACACAGTCAAAGCAACCAGTACATTTATCATAATCTACCACTGGTACATTAGAAGTGCTAGATTTGGAAATAGCATTTTGAGGACAAGCAAAAACACAAGGATTGCAAGCAAAAGCATATAAACAATCGATAATGACAAAAGGTTTTGATTTTCGTTGCTCATCAGGTTGTGCGGGAGAGTCTAAGACTTTAAAAGGATGTTGCTGACTATCAATATATTCTTTAGATACAGCTAAATAATCATCATAATCATATCTAATATCCATATCAGCAAGTATTTCATAAGCGGCTTGTTTGCCTCGCAATACGGCACTAGTACCCTCTCCTATTCTTATCGCATCTCCTACTCCATGACATTTGGTACCAAAAATCTCCTTACCTAATACTAACAATTGATCATCTGGTATTAAACCAGTACAAATATTAATAAGTTCTATATTTTCAATTAATTTTTCAGTGCCAGATATGGGTTTAAATTGCTCATCAGCTTTAGCAATGACAGCACCTATAATAGCTGTATAATCATCATTGGGGATAGCTTTTACAAGTGTATAACCAGTAAGAATAGGAATACCAAGACGTCTAACTCTATTAGCCTGTACTGGAAACCCACCTTCGTTTTGCTGAGCTTCTATGATAGCTACTACGTCGGCTCCAGCTTGCGTTAATTGATAGGAAGTCAGATATCCAATGTTACCAGCTCCGACGGTCAAAACTTTTTTGCCTAGAAGCGTATGCTCTATATTCATCAATTTCTGTACTACAGCAGCCGTATACACGCCTGGCAAATCGTCATTTTCGAATACAGGTATGAATGGCACTGCTCCAGCACCTACAACCAAATATTCACATTTTACAAAAAATATATCTTCTGTTTTTATGTTTTTGACAGCTAATATTTTATTATCGAAAATATCCCAAACAACACTATCTAGTAATATATCACTATTATCATCTCCTGCAAGCATTTTAGCTATTTCGAAACCACGTTTACCACCATATTTACGTTGCTTTTCAAAAAAGAAAAATTGATGCGTTTGCATAAGAAATTGCCCTCCTATGCTTTCATTGCTATCGATTACTATATTGGGTACTCCAAAATCATTTAATATCTCTCGAACAGCCAATCCTGCTGGCCCAGCCCCTACGATCACTACTTCTGTATGATAAAGTTTATTAGGTAGATCGAGAGACAATTTCTTGGGTTCAGGTTTATAATCTTGAGGGATCTCAATAACCTCTTTTACCCCATCTACCTTGGTAATGCATATTCTACGCACTACCCCATCTACGAGCATCTCACATGCACTGCATTTGCCTATACCACATTCTAAGCTTCGAGGTCTGCCATCTATACTATGACTATGAATAGGAAATCCTGCTAAATGAAGTGCAGAAGCTATAGTATAACCCTTTCGCCCTATAACTCGTTGACCATTAAATAAAAACTCTACCGCCTCTGATTTAGGAACATCTAAAATGGGATGTCTAGTTATTTCGTTCATATTTATTAATTTTAATTTACAAAATTAATATAAGAATTGCAAAATGATATAAAACATAATTAATAAATCATATTGATATATATCAATAAATTAATTGATTTATATCAATATGATAAAAGATATTTGACTTTTGTTTTTTATACAACTAAAGTAATGCTCCACATGCATTACTCTGTACTGATAATTTGGGAATATTATCTCTCTCTCTTTTTTTAAATTATTCTTTTTTTTAATCTTAACCAATATAAAACGTTATAGAACCATTTTTTTTATTTAATAGGTTCTATTAAATAAATTTTTTTTTATTAAATATTTTAATTACCTTCGCACACAAAAATATGATTATTTATTAAATATTTTTCAATTTTAATAAAAAATGAGGTTTAAATTAATAATAAATANAGATAAATCTAAAGGTAGAGATAAATTACCTATTAATTATCAATATGAATGCTCTGCAGTCATTTACAAAATTTTATCTAATTCTAATGAAAAATTTTCTCAATGGTTGCATGATAATGGCTATAATGCAGATAAAAAACTATTCAAGCTATTTACTTTTTCGAGACTAAAAATACCACAATATCGCATCATAAATGAGTATATTAGAATATTATCAGACCACATAGAATGGCAGATTTCATTCATTCCCGAGATTAGTACACGCGAATTTATTCAAGGTATTTTTAGAGAACAAGAATTTGAATTAGGAAACAGAAATGCTCGAATAAAATGTAGAATACAAAATATAGAGATGCTGCCACCACCAGAGTTTAGCGAAACTATGACATTTCAAACACTCTCTCCCATCTACCTCACACTCAAAAGAGATAATGGATCTGATGAATACATCTCACCCACTCATCCAATGGCTATGCCCATCATCAAACAAAATCTATTAGATAAATATAAAGCTTTTCAAGGTAAGGACTTCCCTGATCATGATTTTGCTTTCGATTTTAAAGTAATTAACGAACCTCGCTCTTCACTGATAACTATCAAAGCTGACACTCCACAAGAGAGCAAAATTCGCGGCTTTTCTTGCCAATTTCAATTAACAGCACCCATAGAACTTATGAAAATAGCATATGATGGCGGAGTAGGTAGCAAAAACAGTTTGGGCTTTGGAATGGTGAGAGAATGGGAAAAAATTAATATTAAGAAAAAATAAAAAGATAAAAAATGAAAGAAACTTATAAAACTATAGATTATAAATGGTTAACCAAGCCTACAGGTGATCCTTTTGCTGATGCCGGAGGATTTGCCATTGAATATCTTTTAGAAAAATCCCCCGAAAAGGACATTCTGGAACTGATTGAATATATTACGAAAATTTATGTTGAAAAATGGGATGGAAAAATAAATGCTTTTTTTCTCAACTCAAAGATCACACAGCCGGCATTCGACAATAAAAGAAAAATCGAGGAAACATTAAAATACTTTGAATCCTTAATCAATGAATCAGAACCATACGAAATCGGTTATTGTAGAATTACGGGACAGAAAACAAAATTATTTTTTGCAGGTCGAGATAATTCTATCATGACCGGTTCCGGCACTTTCATCAATTTTCACCATTTCTTTCAAAAAGGAATTTCACTTTCCAAAGAAGCTCTGATAAGAATGTATTTTATTCCTTTTGTTTGTCAACAGCTCGAGGGGAAAATATGTTTAATACAAAGTAGTAACGAGAAATTAAGCAAATTATTCGTTAAACGAACAATTGATCAAAATTTAAAAGATATTGCAACCGGAACCTCAACAAGAATTGCAAAATCAAATTTCAATAAACCCGCTAATGCAATTTTTGATTTTGTCGATTATTCTCTTAATTATCTGAATGAGTTAAAAAAAGAAGAAGATATTATGCCCTCATTAACTCTCTATCATTTTACCAATTTTGGAGCTTCTCCTGAAATTAAAATATATCAACTCCCTTCTCAAGTCTTTTTATTTTATCGAACCTGCATGCAACCAAAATTCAAAACTGATTGGCAAAATTTTGTTCGCTCACATTATTTCGATAACAAAAAATATAGAAGTGCCAAATACAATCCTCAAGCCGGAACATTCGAATTAATAAAATCAAAAGAAACTGAAACTATCGACTTTGAAGAATATAAACAATGGTCCAATAGGATTTACAATAAATTAATATCGAATAAGAGTATTATTCCGGAAATTCTTCGTTGGTCTCGCAAACATCCATTCAAATTTGAAATTGTATCTATTTATCAACAAAATATTATGAGTATGAAAAAAGAAACTATTAACAAAATCAAGGAATTGGCAGTATTTCTTGTAAGAGAAGAAAATGCCGATAAAATTAAAAAACGAATCAGAGCGCTTGATAGTATCAAAAATGCTGCAGGATTAAGGCGCTTCATCCTTCGTGATGTAATAGCTGAGAATTATAATTCCGGAAATAAAGAAGCAATCCTGACATTAGAGGATTACATAAATTATTTATTCCCTGATGGATCCCACTGGTCTGAAATAAGGGACCTTTTACTAATTGCTATTTATCAAGAAATGCATGAAAGAAATCTGATTTCAGAAGAACTAAAAGTAGATTTCGAGTCTGAAGAAATTGAAGAAATTGAAGCAGAGAACTAAAAAAAATAATTTATTAAAAAATATAGATATGAAAAATCTTAAAACACAAGGATTTATTTTAATTGATGTTGATGTTGTAGCATTAAACAACGCAGGAAAAAACACACAAAGCAATTTTGATAATGCAGTAGCAACAAAAACCATTCGTAAGAATGGAAGAAATTATGTATATGTATCCGGACAAGCTTGGCGTTATTGGTGGCGTGATACATTACAAAAAATACATGGATGGAATTTATCGCCTGTTATACGTGATAATAAAATTGCTTTTACAGAAGCTAATCCTTTAAAATATCCAGATGATGATGTTTTTGGATATATGCGAGCAGCAAAAGACGCAGAATTAGATGAGAATGGAGAACCCATAAAAGATAAAAGAGGCAATGCAAAAATGACGAATGTAACCGTAACTCGGGTTTCTCCCCTAAAAAACTCTGCAATAATTTCTGCAACGACCGTGTATCCCGAGGAACATTGGTCAACGTTGTCACGTCAAGAAGGGGATGCCGTACCATACGGAAAACAAGAATACTGTGCAATTATGAAAGGAATGTTCAGTCTGGATCTTTCCATGATAGGAACATTTTCAAATTATAATCGTAGTGGATTTAAAAATTTGTCATCTGCATTACTCGAAGAAGCAATAGAAAAAGGACTCGAACAAATAGATGATCCTTTTATTCTTGATAAAAATGGAACTCCTAAAAAATTAATTCGTTTACCAAAAGATGTTCGCAAACAAAGAGCTATCGATACTATTCAAGCACTTAAATCTATCTCTGGAGGAGCTATGCAAACTAGCAATATGGGAGATGTAACACCTAAATTCCTAATTTTAGCTACTACAAATACGGGAAATCATCCTTTTAGTCATATTGCTGGAAGTAGGGGTCAATGGGATGAAGAGTTTGTATTCAATTATGAAGGATTAATCGAAGTATTAAAAGATTATCAAGAAACATTCGAAGGAACTATATTTATCGGACGTCGTTTTGGTTTTATGGATGAAATCGATTCCAAACTTAAAGAATTAGAAAATATGGAGGGTATTCCACCAGTAAAAATTCTTACAATTAACGATGCAATTGATCAATATTGTGAACAATTGGCAAACCAAATGGAATAATGAGAGCCTTTCGTATTAAAATAAACTCATGGACTTCAAGTTTTAGATACCCAAATATAATTTCGGGTTTTCAGCCTACCCTTGAAGTTCCACCGATAAGCACAGTAATGGGCTTAATAAATTCGGCATTGGGTAAATATTTGGAAAATTGCGAAATAGAGTTAGCTTATTATTTTGATTTTAAGATAAAAACTATAGATTTAGAAACAATATATCAAATAAAAGCAAACGACAAAAATTTCCCTGAAAATACAGTTAAACCAAATGTAATCCAACGGGAATTTCTTTATGATTGTCGCTTGTTTCTCTATCTGGCTAATGAGAAATTGCTCTCGGCTTTCTATAATCCTTTTTTTCCGCTTTTATTAGGCCGAAGTGGAGATTTAGCTAGTATAGAAAGTATAAAAGAGGTTGAACTGCAAGAAATCAATAATGCAAGAATTGGTGGACAAGTTATTCCTTTTAACGGAAATTATTTACCCGGACAAATTCAAGCCTTGCCAAAATATTTTAGTAATACGATCCCTCGTAAAAATATTGGCACAGAGCCATATTCGGTTATTTCTTACTATAATCCGATTGATACACAATTAACGGGTTATCGTGCTTCTTTAGAAGAATTCGATAGCGATATTTTTCTTCACAAATTTAGCATATGAGAAAATTTTGCCCGGAGATTCTGGCAAAATCAGAACCTCCGGTTTCGCTGAAACAACATATTGATGAATGTTTAACTGTGTACGAATCATTGAAGAATGCATTCGAAAGGCTCCCTGTATCTAATTCGGAGCATTTTTGGGAAATCGTCCGATTTGGCATTATTTTTCATGATCTAGGTAAAAGTCATGTTGAATTTCAAAAAATGCTTAACGGGGAATACGCTGAATGGTATCATCAAAGGCACGAATTGTTTTCTGTACCATTTATCGACATGCTAAATTTAGAAAATGATGATAAATGGTTATTAAAAATGATTATTGCCGGGCATCATAAAGATTTCAAAAGTCTGTACGATTTAATCCTACATAATTATAAATCGGAAGAAGATTTTTTTTCTTTTGGGCAGGATGGAAAACTCGATTGGGACCAAGAGGTGGAAAAATTAAATATTCCACAAATACAATCACTTTTAGAAAAATTTGGGGTATCAATCAAATTAAATAAATTCATACTCCCTGTTGAATTAATTAAAAAGTATAATCGCAATCCCATAAACTCAAGTAATCCCCATTTTAAAGAATTAGTATTGGCAGCCGGAGCCTTAAAACAATGTGATCATTCTGCTTCTGCCGGAATATTCAAAGTGAATATGTTAGAAGATAAACATTTTGACTTTTTATACCAGAAGCAATGGATTCCTTATTATCACCAAAAAAAAGCTTCCGAAACAATCGGTAATATCGTACTTACAGCCCCAACCGGTTCAGGAAAGACAGAAGCTTCTCTTATGTGGCTTCACAAACAGATGAAAGAATTTGGTCAAGGGCGTACATTTTACATTTTACCGTTTACAGCTTCAATCAATGCCATGTATGAGCGACTCAATGATAAAATGCAAGGTAATAATGAAATTGTCGGTTTAATTCATGGAAAATTATCAGAATATATAGAGAATAAATTTGGAGACGAAATCTACAGTTCAAAAAACGAAAAACTTAAAAAAGAACTCAAGGAAAGTTATAGAGCATTAGTTCCTCCTTTGAAAGTAGCGACGCCTTTTCAATTACTGAAATCTATTTTTGGATTAAAGGGATTTGAGAAAGGAATTTTTGAAATGAGTGGCGGTTACTTTATTTTTGATGAAATTCATGCTTATGATCCGGAAGTTATTGCTCAAATCAAAGTATTATTAGAATTTGCAATCAATCATTTGAATGTCAANGTATGTTTAATGACTGCAACACTCCCTACTTTTTTAAAAAATAAATTGTGTGAGATTATGCAACCTCATACTGAAATTTATGCAGACGATAATTTATACAAAAAATACATACGACATAAAATTAGAGTAGCAAAGGGATTGCTTTCAGAAAATATTCCGATTATCCAACAACGTTTAGAAGAAGGAGATAAGGTTTTGGTTGTTTGCAATACAGTTAAACAAGCTCAAAGCATTTATCAATTACTTGATTCTCCAAACAAAGTGTTATTACATGGAGCATTTAATGGAAGAGACCGAAATAAAAAAGAAGATAAACTACAATCGGAGAATGTTAAACTTTTAGTTGGCACACAAGCTATTGAAGTCAGTTTGGATATAGATTACGATGTATTATTCACTGAGCCTGCCCCCCTTGATGCCTTATTACAACGTTTTGGCCGAGTTAACAGGCATAGAATAAATGACGAATTTCGTCCACCTTGTGATTGTGTTGTTTATTCTGAACGAAACGATAGGGATAAATACATTTACAGAAATGAAGAAGTAATTCGACGAACGATGCATGTTTTACAAGAAATAGAATTAAAAAATGAAGGTATTGTTTTTGAAAAGGATCTTCAGCATTATCTTGATTTTGTTTATCCGGCATGGTCAAAAAATGAAGAAGAAGATTTTGACAGAGTTTACAACAGTTTGAACGATTTCGTGAAAAACAATCTTGTTCCGTTTATATATGATCCTCATAGCGAAGAAGAATTTGAAAATCAATTTGATGGGATAAAAGTTGTCCCCTCTATTTTAAAAAATGACTATATAAATTTGCTCAACTCCAACCAATTTATCAAAGCTGAATCGCTTAAAGTTTCTGTTTCGAAACGAAGATTTAGTTCATTGATACAAAATGAAGAGATTCAAAGAGAAGTTGCTGCATTTCAAGTTTTAAATAAAGAGCAAATAATGGAGAAAACCTTTTATACGATTAACAAAAAGTATGACGATGAATTGGGATTGCAAATTGATGATGAATATATATCGGTAGAATCTAATATTTGGGATTAAACAAAATCAGCTATGCAAATTACCGGCACACATTTCAACTACTATTATCTATGCAAGCGTAAGCTCTGGCTGTTTGCCAATGGCATCAACATGGAGCATACTTCCGATTTGGTGTATGACGGCAAACTGATTCACGAAACGTCTTATCCACAACGTTCCGAAAGATACGAAGAGGTGGCAATCGATGGCATTAAGATAGATTACTATGATGCTCGCAATAAAGTAATTCACGAAATCAAACGATCGGACAAGGTTGAACCGGCTCACATGTGGCAGGTAAAATATTACATTTATGTTTTAGAACGAAACGGAGTAAAAAACGTTACCGGCATACTTGAATATCCAACTCTTCGTCAAACAACCAATGTGGAATTGACCGACGACGACCGTGAAAAAATTTATCAAATGGAAAAAGAAATTATGGAAATTATCAGCTCCGACAATTGTCCGCCGATGCTTCATTCAAAAATCTGCAAAAGCTGCAGCTATTACGATTTTTGTTACGTAAAAGAAGAAAACTTTTAAAAAAAAA
>JGI24711J26586_10000656_pt1 | contig 26808 bp, 22 predicted proteins | sample BioPla3DNA1_FD_26586 | JGI IMG/M metagenome (IMG submission 26586)
GAGAGCAACGGGAAAAACTATGTATATTCTGGATGAACCAACAACAGGCCTTCATATAGCCGATGTAGATAAGTTAATTGATGTATTGCAGAAGCTGGTGGATGCAGGCAACAGTGTTGTTGTTATAGAACATAATCTGGAAGTAATAAAAACAGCAGATTATATTATTGATTTAGGGCCCGAGGGGGGCGATGAAGGTGGCCGGGTGGTAGCTGCCGGAACTCCTGAGGAAGTAGCTGAATCAGATAAATCATATACTGCACAATTTCTCAGGAAGGTTATCTGACGAAATTATATAAATATTAAGGATATAATTAGCTATAGTTGGGTAAGTAAAATGTAAACCAAAGAATACGGAGGTGCAGATATGATACAGGTAAAAGACCAAATATATCATTTGGGTCTTAGGGATTGGGAATTGAGGAACTTTCATGGGCATGAGCTTTCAACATTCAACGGATCAAGCTACAATTCTTATCTTATAAGAGACGAGAAAACCGTTTTGGTTGATACAACATGGGGACCCCGTTCGAAACAGTTCATGGATATATTAAGTAAGGAAGTAGAGATAGATAATATTGATTACATTATTATCAATCATGCCGAACCGGACCATTCGGGAGCATTGGTTGATATTCTCGAAAAGCGGCCTGATATCCCAATATATTGTACAGCTAAAGGTGCAGATATTATTAAAAAACAATATCATAAGGAGTGGAATTTCAGAGCAGTCAAGACCGGAGATACTCTTAATATCGGGCAATACGAGCTGGTTTTTGTTGAAATGACCATGATTCATTGGCCGGACAGCATGATGACCTTTGTTAAGGGACCAAATGTGCTGCTCTCCAATGATGCTTTCGGGCAGCACTTTGCAGGAGCATCCATATTTGAGGACGAAAATGATGAGTGTGTAGTAATGCAGGAAGCAATGAAATACTATGCGGGAATACTAACACCTATGTCGGCTCTGATAAAGAAGAAAATAGATGAAGTTCTTACCATGAATCTTCCCATAGAAATGATTGCTCCAAGCCATGGATCAATATGGAGGAAGAATCCTCTCAGAATTGTCGAAAACTATGCAAAGTGGTCGGACAATTATGATGAAGGCTATGTTTCGATTATATATGACACAATGTATGATGCAACAAAGAAGATGGCTGATGCAATATCAGGAGGGCTTGAAAGTAAGGGGATACTATGCAAGCAGTTCAACTGCTCATTATCCGATATGAGTGATTTAATAACCGATATATTCAAATCAAAGGGTATTATAGTAGGAAGCTGTACTGTCAACAATGGTTATTTGCGCTCGATTGCCGCTTTAATAGGCGAAATAAAGGGGTTAAAGTTCAAAAATAAGGTGGGAGCTGCCTTCGGAAGCTACGGATGGAGCGGAGAAGCTCATAAAAAGATACACAAGGAGCTTGAAGAAGCCGGAATCAAAATGGTTCATGAACCCATCGGAATCAAATATCAGCCGTATGAGGATGAACTTGAAGCCTGCTTCCAGCTCGGGCGGGAGTTTTCAGCTTACATCAGATAGATACGGAGCATAGCGCCCCCACTGTCATCCTATGTTAGGGTTAGTATACACCCATGGGACACGGGGATAGGGGCCTTGCCCCACCGGTTTGTTGCCTGTAGAGTGAGTCAAATGCGCCNCTTNNGTGAATCCATCCGGGATTCACATCGCATAGCTTCGCAATCCATGCTTCGCTGCACTCATTCTTTATTGTTATTTTCATAATGTGAGGTAGACTTATATGTTAAAAAAATTAAGATTATTTGTCATTATAGCTGTTGTCCTTGTTTTAGCTGTTCCTTTTAATGCCTGTCAAAGACTTAATGGAAGATCAGAGGACACAATCAGAGAAGAAAAAGAGCATAATGAGGAGAATAATGGCAAGGGCGATAAGGAGGCTGAGCCGGCGAACCCTATGGCGGAAGGTGATGATAATCTGATACCGGTTGCCATGAACAACGGCTTTGATGTTGTTTATGGTTTTACAGACATAACAGGCAAATTTGTGATCGAACCACGCTTTAAAGCAGCTCAGCCTTTTTTTGAAAGCGGAATAGCACCTGTATCTGAATCAGGCGGCAAAACAGGTCTTATAGATAAAACCGGGAAATATATAGTTGAACCACAATGGGATTACCTTTATTACAATGAAGAGTTATTCATAGGATCCGATTATGAAAACTATTTAAGTGCTGTTTTTGACAAAAACGGCAGGATGTTGTTTCAGAGGGAAGGATACATTGCTGCATACAGCGAAGGTTTATCTCCATTGTACAGTGATTATGAGAGAGGCTATCTGGATACATCAGGGAATCTTGCTCTGAAACTTGATTATGAGGCTCTGGATGTTTTTAAAAACGGTATAGCTGAGGTAGCTTTGGAATACTTCGGACCATCCCATTATATCGATAAGAATGGCAATGATCTTACTGATACTGTTTCTTCGGGCTTGAGAATGTATAAAAATGAAGAAAATAATCTTTTTGGTTTTAAGAATGAGCAGGGCGATATAGTAATAAATGCTGAATATTATGGTGCAAGCCCGTTTCTGAATGGGTATGCGGTTGTATGTGTAGAATACGATTCATACAATTTAGGATACGGAATTATTGATACTGCAGGTAATAAAGTGCTGGAGCCCAGGTATTGCAGAATAGAAAGACTTAATAACGGACTTATTGCGGTAGGGGAGGAGATTGATACTGACAGCTATACATATGTTCCGGTACCGTATTTTGATTACTGCAAGAAAGCGCTTTTTACACCTGATTTAAAGAAATCTACCGATTTTATATTAAATTCGGTGTCGCATTTTGACAATGAATACGTATGTGTTAATGATGATAACTCAGTTTATTTTATCAACAAAGATCTGGAGCAGGCCAGGGAGCTTCCAAAATTATCGGGCAGAGGGTCGTTTGTTAAGGACGGAGAATTACTCCGCGGATATTTAAATGGTAAGCTGTCCGTATACGATGCAAAAGGGAATCTTCTTGTACAGGACAGTGGTGATATTGAACTGGGAGACGGGATATTATCAACAAAGCAGGTTGAACTGCCTAATCCGGCAGCTACTTTCTTTTATCCGGTTATATCAGGGTTAAAAGATAAATCAACAGAGAAAAAGATTAACGATACAATCTATTATGAATTGGTAGAATCTTATAAAGATTTTGACAGATTCAACGGGCCGGAAGACACACTCTATGTGCACAGCGATTATATGATTACTAAGGAGAAAAACCTTATTTTAATAGACCAGAATATATATACTGACTATTTGGGGGCTCAACACGGTTATTCCTACAGAAATACGATTTATGTTGATTCAAAAACAGGAGCGAGGTATGACCTGGATGACCTGTTTAAGAAATATTCCGGTGCCTGGGACTTTTTAAGCGGGGCTGTAACAAAACAGATACATGAGAGAATGGATGAGATGGGGTATTTTGTAAATGAAATGATTATTACACCGGATACTTCGTTTGCATTAAAACGGGATGGTATATCAATATATTATGCTGAAGGAGATATAGCAGCTTACGCAGCAGGAATGCAGGAGTTTTTTGTTCCATTTTCAGACTTAAATGAGTATATTGATACCCAAGGTGATTTCTGGAATGCCTTTAAATAATTTATTTTAGTGAAAACGCAGGTTATATGGAGTCAGGCAGTTTTTAGTTGTTGCCTGACTCTTACTGTGCCTTACTTCTCAGCCAATAATCCTTTTGAGACAGCTTCATCAATAAGCTGGGATGCAAATTCCCATAGTTCCGGTGCACCTTCTCCTATATGATGGTTACGCTCTACCACCTGTTCTTTTGTTATATTATGCTCCCGCCATGTTCCTCCGTTGTTAAGATAATTAAGCATCACAGGCTGCAGTCTGTCCAGTGCAGCAGCATACTTGGCCTCGGGGGTTTCCATGGCCTCAAATTCTTCCCAAAGCCCTTTAAGCTCCCTGGTCTGGTCTTCGGGAAGTAAGCCGAAAATGCGCTCAGCTGCTTTTTGTTCACGCTCAAGTTTATCCTTACCTGCTGCTGTATCGTAGCAGAAGGTATCCCCGGCATCTATCTCAACAATATCATGGACTATACACATCTTCATTACTTTAAGGATGTCTATTTTATCCGCCTTGGAATATTCGCTTAAGAGAAATGCCATCAGAGCCAAATGCCAGGAGTGCTCGGCATCATTTTCTCTGCGGGAGCCATCGTGAATCTTAGTCATTCTGAAAATATTTTTTATCTTATCCACCTCTAAAATAAACTGAATCTGTTTTTTTAATCTTTCATCTGCCATTCTGCATCATCCTCATCTTTCTGCGTATTAAAGATATTATAGCACTATCTGAAAAAAGATATAATAACAGGATTTCCGGTTTTTATGTGAATTTCAGAACGATATTATCACTGTGTTTTCTTCAGCAGGCGATATTGACTATTGAGATTGAATTATATTGTACGTAAGTTTATAATTAATGCTAATATATTAATAATTGTTAGCATAGCGGAGCCAGCCGGTGTAAAAGGGGATACAGGATCTTGCGGATAAATGCATAAAAAAAAGCCAAACCACCGGGGGGTTGGATTCTGGTTTGGCCCAAAGTGTTAATGATAAATAAATTAACGGATTAATTTATTTATGCATTGCCTATATTAACTTATTCGGATTGAATGGTAAATGATTCCCCTAAAATATTTTTTTATGAAGAAACTTTAAAATAGCATAATAAAAGGGTTTGGTCATCACAGAAAAAAGTGTTCGTCAAAATATTCAGCTAAAATATTACCCTTGTCGAAATAAAGCGAATTGAGGAAAATTATTATGAAAACTAATTACAGACAGGAACTAAAAGACGCCCGCAGAATAGTGGTAAAGGTAGGAACATCAACGCTGACCCATGAAAATGGCAGAATGAATTTCACCAGAATGGATCGTTTGGCCATGACATTATCAGAGCTGATGAACGAGGAAAAAGAGATAATTTTAGTTTCTTCCGGGTCAATTGGTGTCGGTATGGGCAAATTTAACTTAAAAAAACGGCCTGCAGGTATGGGAATGAAACAGGCATTGGCTGCTGTCGGGCAGTGTGAGCTTATGAACATCTACAGCCGGCTTTTTGCCACTTATAATCAAACGGTAGCCCAGATGCTTCTGACAAAACCCGATATTAATGACGAAGTAAGAAAGATCAATGTCTTGAACACCTTTAAAAACCTATTGGATCTAGGCGTTATTCCAATAGTCAATGAAAATGACACCGTATCTGTTGATGAGATAAAAAGCCTGATGATGTTCGGGGATAATGATACTCTTTCAGCTGTTGTGACAAGGCTTGTCGAAGCAGATTTGCTAATCATCCTGTCGGATATTGATGGATTATATGACTCTAACCCCAATGAAAATAAGGAATGTCATCTTATTTCTGTTGTTGAGACCATTGACGATTCAATACGCAATTGTGCAGGAAAATCGGGGTCAAAGCGTGGAACCGGCGGTATGATAACAAAACTCGATGCCGCGGAAATAGCAACCGGTGCAGGAGCAAATATGGTCATAGCAAACGGGGCCGATCCGGCAATAATCCAGAGAATACTTAGCGGTGAAGAAACAGGAACACTTTTTGTACGAAAACCCAGAAATAAAAATTGAATCATTGCATAATTTAAGGGCAGAAAAACAGTTTTCTGCCCTTAAATGTAATTAAAATTAACCGTTTACTTTGTCTTTTAAAGACTTGCCTGCTTTAAAAACAGGAGCTTTTGAAGCCGGAATATCGATGGTTTCTTTTGTCTGAGGATTGCGGCCTTTTCTTGCGGCTCTGTTCTTTGTTTCAAATGTTCCGAAACCTACAAGAACGACCTTTTCATCTCTTGCCAAAGATTCTTCGACAACATTTACAAAAGCATCAATAGCAGCCTCGCTATTCTTCTTTGTAAGACCTGAATATTGTGCAACAGCACTTATCAGTTCAGCTTTATTCATTAGGATTACCTCCTGCACAAGAATTTCGTCACTATTGTATAACGCGATATGCATAAAGTCAAGCATTACGGCGGTTTTCCCGCAATAACGCATATAATTTGATTCTGATCCCTAAAAAGTATATAATACTTTATATGAAAGGGTTTGAAAACATATATGGAGGAGTCCGAATGGCTGATCTCTATTTTTTTGTTCCCAAAGAAAAAATTGAAGATGTAGTTGATTGTGGTCTTAAATTGTCGGAATGGTATGATCGTGAATTAATACTTCCCGGAATGAATGAAAGTAAAAAGGTATTAAAAGCCCTTTTAAACCCCAGAGACGACACAAAATTGCTGAAAGACACAAATTACCAGTGTGTCCGCCTGCAAGTAGAACTGGATTATTGCTGGGTCTCTGACTCAACACTCTATCAGATGGGTCTGGAAGATTCCCGGACCCTGGAACTGTATTCTAATAATATTGTTCCTTTAAAAGATTATTGTTTCGGTACCTTCAGAAACCCTGAAGTGCTCGTTACAACATCTGTTTTACCAGAGTATATCAAGGTTGCCGGAGTTGCTTTGGACACCCCCTTGTTGTATGAAAACTCTGAGAATTTGTACCTGGTAAATCTCAGAGAGAAGTATGAGGAGTTGTATAACGATTCAGGAAATCATCTTCTATATGCCTTTTTTACATATCTTGAAACTAAGGGTAAGGTAATACGGCATGAGGATAAAGAGCATAAGAATGTTATTTTCTTTTATACCGACAGCAGCGGGTACACCGTGCTAAGAATTCCATAAGGAGTGAAAACCGATTGTCTGAGTTGGAAGATCCCTCTGTAAAAATATTAAAACTGCTTAAGAGGGCAAAAAATCAATATGTATCCGGGGAAGAGCTGAGCAGTATATTAGGAATGAGCCGCACAGCTATCTGGAAACGTATGGATTCAATAAAAGAAGAAGGATTTAATATTGAGGCTGTTACCAGGAAAGGTTATCGTCTGATTACGGAAGAGGACGAATACGGCATAAACTATCCCTATGGGAAATTAGCTGTTCAGAGCGAAGTAACCGGATCTGTTATTGGACAGAATCTAAAATTTTTTCAGGAAATTGATTCTACTAATAAGGTTCTTAAAAAAATGGCCGCTGAGAATGCACCTGAAGGCACTGTCGTAATATCTGATATGCAGAGCGAAGGAAGGGGAAGAAGGGGAAAGGCCTGGATGTCGGCACCAAATCTGGGGATATGGATGTCAGTTTTATTAAGGCCAAATCTTCATCCCAGTTCGGTTCAAACACTGACCCTTGCGGCATCAGTGGCTGTGATGCGAGCTTTAGAACCGTTGAAAATTGAGGGGATGGGCATAAAGTGGCCAAACGATATTCTCATAAATGGGAAAAAAGTCTGCGGGATACTTACAGAGCTTTCGGCAGAGGCGGAGAAGGTAGATTGGGTTGTTTTAGGGATAGGTCTTAATGTTAATCACATAAAGCCGGATTTCCCGAATGATATTGCTTCTATTGCCACATCGCTCAGAATGAATATCAATAATTGCACCGGGCTTGATCGTAGTGTGATAGCTGCCAGTATAATAAATGAAACAGAAAAGGTATACCGGGGCTTTATTGAAAAAGGCTCGTCCTGGATTGTCGAAGAATGGAAAAAACGTAATATTACACTCGGTAATAATATAAAGATTATTAGTCAGCAAGGCGGTTTTAATGCCGAGGCGCTTGACATAACAGCAGAGGGCAAGCTTATTGTGAAAGATGAAGACGGAAAGATTCACGAAATTCTTTCAGGTGAGATTTCGCTTAGAGAAATTGATTAGAAATGTCATATTTTATATTTTTGCCATGTAGGTTAAAATGTTTAATATAATGAGACTATAAACGGAGGATTTTATGGAACAAAACCCAAATAATCAACAGAAACACAGCACCCGGAATAACAATACGAGGACAGGGAACAGCAAACCTTCAGAAAAAAATAAACGCTATTCTCAAAGCCATAATATTAATAGTGAGGAGAATAATGTTATGAAGAAGGAAGGACCTATGAATGATGATCGTATAAAAGTTCGTGACAATATAAAGTATGGGGCAAAAGGCAGAGAGCAAAAACAAACAGAAAAGCATGCCAAATCATATCAGAACAGATCATATAAATCCAATCCGGGAGCTTCTTCAGGTGGAAATTCCAGGTATGGGCGCAATGCCTCAAGAGGCAANAACCACTGCGAGGTATTAGGAAAAGGTATTACATCAAAACGTATTGAAACGGTTGAGGACATCCAGGCTGATATTGAAAGAATTGAAAAGGACATTCAATTTGAAATCAAGCAGATAAAAGCCATAAAGCTGGGCATATAAAGGGGAGTAAATATGCTTTTAGCTATTGATGTGGGTAATACGAACAGTGCGATAGGTGTATATCAGGGTGATACTCTTGTGGGAAATTGGCGGGTTTCTACAACAAAAGAACGTACCTCTGATGAAACCGGTATGCTTTTGATATCAATATTGCAGCATGCCGGTATTAGTCCGGCACAGGTAAAGGACGTTATTATGTGTTCGGTAGTTCCGCCTGCCATGCATTCTATTATTAATGCCATAAAGAAATACTTCAGAATAAATCCGATTTTAGTGGAACCAGGGATTAAGACGGGAATTAATATTAAATATGAAAATCCGCGAGAAGTGGGAACCGATAAAATTGTAAATGCGGTAGGTGCATTAAAGCTTTACGGCGGTCCAGTGATAATTGTGGATTTTGGAACAGCAACAACATTTTGTGCGGTAAATCGCAAGGGCGATTATTTGGGCGGAATAATCAGTCCGGGTATAAAAATCTCAGCTGAAGCTCTTTTCAATAAAGCTTCCATGCTTCCCCGTATAGAAATTAACAAACCTAAGCATATTATTGGAAGAACTACAGTAAACAGCATGCAATCAGGGATATTTTACGGGTTCGTCGGACAGACAGATTATATTGTCAGATTAATGAAGAAAGAGATGTCCGGGGATAATATCAAGGTTGTTGCTACGGGAGGTATGGCTAATCTTATTGCATCGGAATCAACTATGATAGATGAAGTTAATACCCTTCTAACCTTAGAAGGACTAAAGGCTATTTATCAAATGAATTCTATTGTTTGACCCTAATAATGCACAGAATAATGAGAAATCAGGAGTAACATCGAGTTTGAGAGAGATATTTTATAATTTTGCACGAAGATATCCAAATATCAGGCAAAATCATCCATCATCCTCGTTTGATTCTATATGAAAAATTGTTTAATATTGTATTAGCACTCATTTGAGGTGAGTGCTAACAAGAAAAATTACCCGTGATTCGGGAAAAAATAAGGAGGTTTACCTATGAATATTAAGCCACTAGCAGAAAGAGTTGTTATTAAAATGCTGGAAGCAGAGGAAACGACCAAGAGTGGTATTGTGCTCCCCGGTACAGCAAAAGAGAAGCCACAGGTAGCAGAAGTTATTGCTGTAGGCCCTGGAACCAATGATGTAAAAATGGAAGTTAAGGTAGGGGACAAGGTGCTTATCAGCAAATATGCCGGTACCGAAGTAAAATTAGACGGTAATGAATATACAATTGTTAAGCAAACTGATATCCTTGCAATAGTTGAGTAATAGGAGGTAGAAGATATGGCTAAAGATATTAAGTTCAGTGAAGATGCCAGAAGAGCCCTGGAAGCAGGTGTAAATAAGCTGGCTAATACAGTAAAAATCACTTTAGGTCCAAAAGGCAGAAATGTTGTACTTGATAAAAAATTTGGATCTCCCCTCATAACAAATGATGGTGTAACTATAGCTAAAGAAATTGAACTGGAAGACCCATTTGAAAATATGGGTGCTCAGCTTGTTAAAGAAGTAGCTACAAAGACCAATGATGTTGCCGGTGATGGTACAACCACGGCTACATTACTCGCTCAGGCAATTATTCGTGAAGGCCTTAAGAATGTTGCGGCCGGCGCTAACCCGATGATTCTCAAGAAGGGTATTCAAAAGGCAGTTGATACTGCTGTTGAAGGTTTTGCCGAAATATCACAGAAAGTTAAAGGCAAGGAAGATATTGCCCGCGTTGCTTCTGTTTCATCCAATGACGAAGAAATAGGAAAATTAATTGCAGACGCTATGGAAAAGGTAACCAACGACGGAGTTATCACTGTTGAAGAATCCAAGACCATGGGCACAAGCCTTGAACTGGTTGAAGGTATGCAATTTGACCGCGGTTATGTATCCGGCTATATGGTTACTGATACAGATAAGATGGAAGCAGTTTTGGAAGATCCATACCTGCTTATTACAGATAAGAAAATTTCAAATATCCAGGAAGTCCTACCTATCCTTGAACAAATTGTTCAGCAAGGAAAGAAACTTGTTATCATTGCAGAAGATGTTGAGGGTGAAGCTCTTGCAACCTTAATCGTAAACAAATTGCGCGGCACCTTTACTTGTGTAGCCGTTAAAGCTCCCGGCTTCGGCGACAGAAGAAAGGCTATGCTTCAGGATATTGCCATTCTTACCGGTGGTCAGGTAATTACCGAAGAGCTCGGATTAGATCTTAAAGAAACAACAATTGACCAATTGGGTCGTGCAGAGAAAGTTATTGTTCAGAAAGAGAATACAATTATCGTTGGCGGCAATGGTGACGATAAGGCTATTCGCGACAGAATCAATTCTATTAAATCTCAAATTGAAGAAACCACATCTGATTTTGACAGAGAGAAGCTTCAGGAAAGACTTGCAAAGCTTTCAGGCGGTGTAGCTGTTATTCAGGTTGGTGCTGCAACCGAGACAGAAATGAAGGAAAAGAAACTACGTATAGAGGACGCTTTAGCAGCAACCCGTGCAGCTGTTGAAGAAGGTATCGTATCCGGTGGCGGAATAGCATTTGTAAATGTTATATCAAGAGTTAAGAAGGTTGTTGACAGCCTTAGCGGAGACGAGAGAACCGGTGCTATGATAATAGCAAAAGCATTAGAAGAGCCTGTAAGGCAAATTGCTATTAACGCAGGCCTGGAAGGTTCAGTAATATTTGATAAGGTTCTCAGCAGTGAGCTTGGTATCGGATTTGATGTTATCAGTGAAAAATACGTTAATATGATTGAAGCCGGTATTGTGGATCCTGCCAAGGTTACCCGTTCAGCTCTGCAAAATGCTGCATCAATAGCATCTATGGTTCTGACAACTGAAAGTCTTGTAGCAGATAAGCCGGAGAAGCCTGATCCTGCAGCAGCGGCTGCAGCAATGGGTGGCGGAATGCCTGGCATGATGTAATGCGATAGATTAAAATATTCATAAATAAAGACCTCTAAAAAAGCTGTTTGGCAAGACGATTTATCGTTTTGCAAACAGCTTTTTTGCATCTGTTAAGAATAATGCGAACTAAATTGTCATTCTGAACGGAGTGAAGAATCTTTTTTGTGTTAAACAGGGGAGCGGCTGTAGACTGCTGCGATTTAGCGCTCCATCTTCAACATCCAGTTTCCAGTCGCGCTCGCTACGCAATCCATGCTTCGCTTTAAATCGCAGCAGCCACGCCGCTTAATTCTGTTTATACAATTAAATATTGAAATTAGTATATATAAAATTTTTCGTACAGTCTGGCTAACAGTGTCATTCTGAGCAGAGCGTAGCCCTTCCCTGTCACTCTGAGCGAAGCCGAAGGATCTAAATGATAATAGCTATGCAAATGGTATGTGTATAAATAATGCACAAAAATAAATACATAACTTTGATAATTTTTTGTCAATCCACTAATATACATGAGAAAACAATATTGTTAAAATTATAACAAGGATAAGAATAACTGCCTGACTAAATAATCATAAAAAATACAACGGCATTATTTTTTACCTCAAATCGTTAAAATATTAACAATCACGAAACAGTCATAAGGCACAGCTAAGTAACACAAGAAGAGCAAATCTGGATAAATTCAGCAAGAAGGAGAGATGAGTATGAATAGGAATCAAACCAGAGAACCAATTGATGGAGTAGAAAAACTGGAAAAGGCACTGGCAAGACTTAGAGAAGCCCAGAAGATATTTGCAACATACTCCCAGGAGCAGGTTGACAAGATTTTTCTGGCAGCCGCATCAGCTGCTAATAAGGAGAGAATTCCCCTTGCAAAAATGGCGGTTGAGGAAACAGGAATGGGTGTTGTTGAGGACAAGGTTATAAAAAACCATTATGCCGCAGAGTACATATATAACGCCTACAAGAATGTTAAGACTTGTGGAGTTATTGAGGAGGACAAGGCTTTTGGTATAAAGAGAATAGCTGAGCCGGTTGGCGTTTTAGCAGCTGTTATTCCTACAACCAACCCTACATCTACAGCAATATTCAAAACACTTATTGCTCTTAAAACAAGAAACGGTATTATGATCAGCCCGCATCCAAGGGCAAAAAAATGTACTATTGAAGCATCAAGAATCGTATTGGAAGCCGCTGTTAAAGCAGGTGCTCCTGAAGGCATTATTGATTGGATTGATGTTCCTTCTCTGGAAATGACAAATATGGTTATGAGGGAAGCCGATCTTATTCTTGCTACCGGTGGGCCGGGTATGGTAACTGCTGCTTATTCCAGCGGTAAACCGGCTATCGGCGTAGGTCCCGGAAATACACCGGCGATTATTGATGAATCAGCTGATATTCTTCTTGCAGTTAACTCGATTATTCATTCCAAGACCTTTGACAATGGCATGATTTGTGCTTCAGAGCAGTCTGTTATTGTACTTGATAAGATATATAAAGAGGTTAAGGAAGAGTTTAAGACCAGAGGCTGCTACTTCTTGAACAAAGCAGAACTTGATAAAGTAAGAAAGACCATAATTATAAATGGTGCATTAAATGCTAAAATAGTAGGCCAGCCTGCATACAAAATTGCAGAACTTTCAGGATTTACAGTTCCGGAAAGCACCAAAATCCTAATAGGTGAAGTGGAAAGTGTGGAACTTTCTGAAGAATTTGCTCATGAAAAATTGTCACCCGTTCTTGCTATGTACAAGGCAAAAACTTTTGCCGACGCACTTGATAAAGCCGAGCATCTGATAGCAGACGGTGGATATGGCCACACAGCATCTGTTTATCTTAATCCGTTAACCCAGCAGGCAAAGTATGATGAATTTACAGCCAGGATGAAAACATGCAGAATTTTACTGAATACACCTTCATCTCATGGAGGCATCGGCGATTTATACAATTTCAGGCTGGCTCCGTCTTTGACCCTCGGCTGCGGTTCCTGGGGCGGAAATAGTGTATCGGATAATGTTGGTGTAAAACATCTTTTAAACATTAAAACGGTCGCTGAGAGGAGAGAGAATATGCTGTGGTTCAGGGCACCTGAAAAGGTATATATTAAGAAAGGCTGTCTGCCTGTTGCTCTTGACGAGCTTAAAACCGTTATGGGCAAGAAAAAGGTATTCATTGTAACTGACAATTTCCTGTACAACAATGGTTATACAAAACCGGTTACTGAAAAATTAGATGAGATGGGCATTAAGCATACTACATTCTATGATGTGGCTCCCGACCCGACCTTAGGGTGTGCTAAAGAAGGCGCTAAGCTTATGAGCACCTTTGAACCTGATTGCATAATTGCTCTGGGCGGTGGCTCAGCCATGGATGCGGCAAAAATTATGTGGGTTATGTACGAGCATCCTGAAGCTGATTTTATGGACATGGCAATGCGCTTTGTAGACATAAGAAAACGTGTTTATGCATTCCCGAAAATGGGTGATAAGGCATACTTTATAGCTATACCCACAACTGCCGGAACAGGCAGCGAGGTTACACCTTTTGCGGTAATTACCGATGAGACAACAGGAGTTAAATATCCTCTGGCCGATTATGAGCTCATGCCTGATATGGCTATTGTTGATGCTGATTTGATGATGAACGCACCCAAGGGATTAACCGCAGCATCGGGAATAGATGCTGTAACTCACGCGATTGAAGCATATGTTTCAATGCTTGCAACTGATTATACAGACAGCCTGGCTTTAGGCGCATTGAAAATAATATTTGATTATCTGCCAAAGGCTTACGAAAACGGACCTGACGATCCTGTTGCCAGAGAGAAGATGGCCAATGCTGCAACTATGGCCGGAATGGCATTTGCAAACGCATTTTTGGGTGTATGTCACTCAATGGCTCATAAACTTGGTGCATTCCATCACCTGCCCCATGGTATAGCCAATGCATTGCTTATAAATGAAGTTATTAAGTTTAATGCAGTGGAAGCTCCGACTAAAATGGGTACATTTTCCCAGTACGATCATCCGCACACCCTTTCCAGATATGCAGAAGTTGCCGATTATATAGGTGTAAAGGGTAAAACAGATGAAGAAAAGCTTGAAAATCTGATTAAACATATAGAAGAACTTAAAGAAAAAGTTGGTATTAAAAAGACTATAAGGGACTATGGTATCGACGAGAAAGTATTTTTGGATTCTCTGGATGAGATGGTTGATCAGGCCTTTGACGATCAGTGCACAGGTGCGAATCCGCGTTATCCGCTTATGAGCGAGATTAAGCAAATGTATCTTAACGCTTATTACGGAACCAGTCAGAAAGTATAGGAGGGGAAAGATATGAAGCTGGACAAAATAATTGCCGTAAGGGCAGATAAAAAAGTATACAGGGATGGGGACCTCGCCATCAAAGTATTTGATGAAGGCTATTCAAAGGCAAACATCCTCAATGAAGCCCTTAATCATGCAAGGGTTGAGGAAACCGGGCTTCACATTCCAAAGCTTATTGAGGTAGGAATGGTTGAAGGAAAATGGGCCATTGTTACTGAATTTATTGAAGGTGTAACTCTGGCGCAGTTAATGGAAGAGAACCCTGAGAAATATGATGAATATCTGGAGCTTTTTGTTGATTTACAGATGACAGTCCATGCTCAGAAAGCACCTCTCCTGAACAAACTTAAAGATAAAATGCACAGAAAAATTTCTGAGACCGGACTGGATGCTACTACCCGCTACGAGCTGCACACCCGTCTTGAGGCAATGCCTACGCATAAGAAGGTTTGCCATGGTGACTTTAATCCTACAAATATAATAATTAACAATGAAGGCATACCATATATTCTTGACTGGTCCCATGCCACACAGGGAAATGCCAGTGCCGATGTGGCAAGAACCTACCTTCTGTTCTGCCTTGCAGGTGATACTAAAAATGGTGATAAATACTTGAATTTGTTCTGCAAAAAGAGTGATACCGCCAAGCAGTATGTACAAAAGTGGCTTCCTATAGTGGCAGCATCCCAATCCGTTAAAGGGAAACCCGAAGAAAGAGACTTTCTGCTTCATTGGGTCGACGTTGTTGATTACGAGTAATATATTTATCTTGAATTAAATAAATAATATGATTATAATTGTTGTACAATCAAATAATACATGACGGTGCATCCAGATGCTTAATAGGGAACAGGGTGAAAATCCCTGACTGTCCCAGCAACCGTGAAGCTGACGAAACGGCGAATACCACTGTAACAGGGTAAAATCTTTATGGGAAGGTGCCGGAGTAGGATGACGCATAGTCGGTAGACCTGCCGTTATGAGTGTTTCTTCTGGGGTTTAAGAGTTTGTATTTGGGATTTTTGTATGACTGTTTGCCCCGCATGTGCGGGGCTTTTTATTACACAAAAGAAGGTTTGGAAGAAACCATATTTTGATTGAATTAAAACGAAAGGGGTCTTTCAAATGAAAAAAATTCTGTCCGTTCTTCTTACAATTGCACTGGCTATTACATTTTCAGCCTGCGGATTACAGCCAAATACCCGTGGAGGAATAGCTTTAACCGACAGCAGAGGTGTTGAAATTACTCTAAGTAGAATACCTGAGAAAATTGTGTCGTTAATGCCATCTAATACTGAAATTTTATTTGCCTTGGGATGCGGTGAAAAAATAATTGCTGTCAGTGATTATTGCAACTTTCCTGAGGAAACCTCCGATATACCCAAACTCCCTACAGGGGAACAGCTCAGTATTGAGCAAATAATAGATTTAAGCCCCGACGCAGCTTTCATCGGGAAAATGACAGCCATGGATGATCAGGTATATCAACTGGAACAAGCGGGAGTAAAGGTGATAGTTACTGAGGCAAATAGTCTTTCTGAAACCTATGGGGTTATTGAGATGATAGGAACAGCAATGGGAAAAGAAAAGGAAGCCGCAGTTATTGTAAAAAACATGAGGGAAGGCTTTGAAAAGATTAAAAAAGATGTTGAGAATAATGTCGAATCCAAAGTATATGTGGAGGTTTCGCCGCTTGAATACGGACTTTGGTCATGCGGACAGAACACCTTTATTCAGGAACTGATAGAAATAGCGGGGGCAAAGAATATATTTGATGATATAGAGGGCTGGGCAGCGGTTTCAGAGGAACAGGTCATTGTCCGCAACCCTGATATTATACTTACTACTTCCAGCCCCCTTACAGGTATTGAAGATCCTGTGGGAGAAATTTCGTCAAGGGAAAACTGGAGTCAGATTGAAGCAGTTAAACACAACAGGATTGTTATGCTGGATGCCGACATGATAAGCCGGCCGGGGCCAAGACTTTTAGATGTTGCAAATGAACTTGTAAAGATTATTTATGAATAGAAAGTTAAGACTTCAAGGAACTAATGTATGATTTATGCAACCGTTAATAAAGAATTAAGGAAAGATTAAGATGAAGAATACAACATCAGGAAAAACCGGAAAGAAAACAGTTGCAGCCTCAATTATGGGGGGCTTTGGAGTGTTGCTGTTCATAGTTGTATTCTTCTTCTCTGTATCAACAGGAAGTGTAGGTTTTTCTTTTACTGATGTAGTAAGAGTGTTGGCCGGTTATCTGTTAGGTTTAGGTGATACTGGAGATATACCGGAGAGTTTAGTGACAATTATTATTAATGTTCGTCTGCCAAGAGTAATTTTGTCGGCTCTTGCAGGAGCCGCACTTTCCATTTCGGGAGCGGCAATGCAGGGATTACTGAAAAACCCGCTGGCCGATGGCTCTACTTTAGGAATTACCTCAGGAGGAGCACTGGGGGCGGTTATATCGATTGCAGCAGGTTTTAACCTTCCGTTCTTTCCAAATCTGGGACTGGTATTTATGAGTATATTGTTTTCTTTCTTGTCTTTAATTCTGATATTAACATTAACCTATAAAATCGATTATAATTTATCCAACCAGACTATAATTCTCAACGGTGTTATATTTTCTATGCTTGCAAGCAGCATAACCAGCCTGATTGTATCTTTGTCTGGAAATAATCTGAAACAGGTCGTTTTCTGGACTATGGGTTCATTTTCAGGAAGAGGCTGGTCATATGTTGTTCTGATGTTACCTTTCTTTGTGGCAGGTGCGGTCCCGTTATTATTTTTAAGCCGGGAGCTTGATGCCTTTTCCCTGGGAGAGGAGCAGGCCGAATATATAGGGGTTAATACAAAAAAAGTAAAATTGTTAATCCTGATTCTGGTGTCGGTTTTAACAGGTGTATCTGTAGCAGTCAGCGGCACAATAGGATTTGTTGGTTTGGTAATTCCTCATATGACAAGATTTATTGCCGGACCAAATCATAAAAAACTGCTTCCGGTCTCTGCTCTTTTTGGGGCGGGATTTCTTATGGCAACCGATTTACTGTCACGGACGATACTCAGTCCCGCCGAACTGCCAATTGGTGTGGTTACCTCGCTGATCGGCGCCATATTGTTTATTTATATTTTTTACAGCAGAACCGGAGTGAAAGGGTAGGATATGCTTAAAATAGAGGGCCTTTCGGTTAAAATAGGGAGGAAAAAGATTGTTGACAACGTATCCTTTGATTTAAAGGAGCATGATATTTTTATTGTGATGGGTCCCAACGGAGCGGGGAAGACCACTCTTTTTAAAGCCATTATGGGGACAATCCCGCATAGCGGAAAAGTATTCCTTGATAAGACCGACATAAAAACTATCAATAAAAAGGAATTAGCAAAAAGTATAGGTGTCCTCACCCAAAAGCATCAACCACGGTATGCTCATACTGTATATGATGTGGTAAGCCTTGGCAGATACGCTTATCAAAACAGTATATTCAGCAGTCTTGATAAAGAGGATAGAACAATAATAGATGAGGCGTTGAAAATAACAGGAATATATAGTATAAAGAATCAGTCTGTTCTTACACTGTCTGGCGGGGAACTGCAAAGGACATTCCTGGCCCAGCTTTTTGCCCAGAATCCCAGGATCCTTATTCTGGACGAACCGGCAAATAATCTGGATCTTAAATATCAAATAGCAATATTTGATATAATAAAAGAATGGGTAAAGGGGAAAAACAGAGCAGTTCTGGCTGCGGTTCACGACCTTAACACGGCCTATTCATACGGGAACAAGGCGCTTTTATTGAATGAAGGAAAGGTGTATGCCAAAGGTTCGGTGGATGAAGTACTTGCAAGAGACAATCTAAGGGATGTCTATAAGGTGGATGTGGTAGACTGGATGCAGAACCTTTTGAAACACTGGGAGTAATAATTATGGATCACTATTACAGCGAAAAACCTCAATCTGAAATACAGGAGCATAAGTTCAGCTATGAGATCAAAGGAATAGAGCTTGAATTTATATCAGTCAGCGGAGTTTTTGCATTCAGTCAAAAGGTGGATAAAGCTTCCCGCCTGCTGATTGAAAGTTTCAGACCTTCTGGAGCGAGAAATTTTGTTCTTGATATGGGCTGTGGCATAGGACCTGTTTCTTTATATATTAAAGCAAGGTATCCCCATCTTCAGGTTACAGCTGTTGATATTAATGAGCGTGCAGTTTCATATACTGAAAAGAATGCCAGGTTAAATAATCTAAGCATAGAAGCTATCAAAAGCGATCTTTACTCACAGCTTGAGGGAAGACTTTTCGGAGACATACTGTCCAATCCTCCTATAGCGGCAGGCAAAGCATTAAACACACGTCTGATTCATGAAGCCAGAAATCACCTGTTGAAAAACGGTGCTCTCTGGCTTGTGGCATATCATAATAAGGGTGGAGAAACCTTAAAGCGAATCATGAAAGAAGCCTTCGGCAATGTGGAAGACATAGAAAAAAAGGGCGGGATTCGAGTTTATCGCTCTGTATTTATGTAGAAAGACGAAAAACTCTTCCTTGTCATATCCTGGATTATAGCGGGGATACTGTTTGTAACAGGAGAGCTCAGGGAAACAACGAGTTTGCAGCATATTCTATAAATTTCAATTTTGTCTGATAAAAGTAAGCTTGACAATTTTAAAGTGTCGGTGATACAATAGTTGAGCGTGCGAACGTAATAGTTTGCATGTTTTTGTGTTGTGTAAATAATCAGGGAACAAATTAGGTCCGGAGGATTTACAGTGCTTGAATTATTGAAAAAGAAAGAAAAAGTCGTAGGTGTTAAACAAACTAAGAAAGCAGCAGAACAGGATAAACTGGAACTGGTTTTCATTGCGTCTGATGCAGATCAAAGGGTTGTTGAACCGATTAAGCAGCTTTGTGAGAGTAAAGGTATAAGTGTTCACATCACAGGCACAATGAAGCAGCTGGGTAAAGCAGCAGGCATTGATGTAGGAGCTGCAATTGCAGGTATACTACGTTCGTAAGAAATTAACGTAAAACGTTAATATATAAGATTAAATTAAGGAGGTGAAAAGCAGAATGCCAACATTTAACCAGTTGGTCAAAAAGAGCAGAGAGAAAGTTTTGTACAAATCAAACTCACCGGCTTTACAAATCAACATGAATACCCTGAAGAAGAAAGCCACTACATTGCACTCACCCCAAAAGAGAGGTGTTTGTACAGTAGTTAAAACTGTTACTCCCAAAAAACCTAACTCAGCTCTTCGTAAGGTTGCAAGGGTGCGCCTGACAAATGGTATTGAAGTAACCGCATATATTCCCGGTATCGGACATAACCTACAGGAACACAGCGTTGTTCTTATAAGAGGCGGTCGTGTAAAAGATTTACCGGGCGTAAGATATCACATTGTTCGTGGTTCCTTGGATACAGCAGGTGTTGCCAACCGCAAACAAGGCCGCTCAAAGTATGGCGCAAAACGCGCTAAAAAATAGTAGGATCTTAATTTTAAGAGCTGCTTGAAAAATTAATATTTGCAGGACGAATCAACGTGCAAGACGTTGTCAATATATATTTTGATGCGTTTCGCACTGACGGATCCGGGAATTGGATTCGAGTACCTGTGATACCGGGTAGAAGACCCGTAGTTATCATGCAAAGGAGGGAAGAAAAGTGCCGAGAAGAGGACATGTTCCAAAGAGAGAAATTTTGCCTGATCCGCTGTACAATGATAAGAGAGTATCAAAACTTATCAACAGTGTAATGCTGGACGGCAAAAAAGGTGTTGCGCAAAAAATTGTTTATGATGCTTTTGATATAATCAAGGAGAAGACCGGTAAGAATCCCCTTGAAGTATTCGAAGAAGCTATGAATAATATAATGCCCGTACTCGAGGTTAAAGCCAGAAGAGTCGGTGGTGCAACATACCAGGTTCCAATGGAAGTCAGACCTGAAAGACGACAGACTCTTGGTTTGCGTTGGCTTACTGGTTTTGCCAGAAAAAGAAGCGAACGTACTATGAAGGAAAGACTTGCCGGAGAAATACTGGACGCAACAAACAACTTGGGTGGAGCCGCTAAGAAAAAGGATGACACTCATAAGATGGCAGAGGCCAATAAGGCATTTGCTCACTACAGGTGGTAATTTAAAACGCAGCAAACATCGCACTACTACATCGGAAGGAGGGTATCGATGCCCAGAGAATTCAGCTTGGAAAATACACGCAACATCGGTATTATGGCACACATCGACGCAGGAAAAACCACCACAACTGAAAGAATTCTGTTTTATACCGGGCGTACACATAAACTCGGCGAAACCCACGAAGGTTCAGCTACTATGGACTGGATGGAGCAAGAGCAGGAAAGAGGCATTACAATTACCTCAGCTGCTACGACTGCTCATTGGAAGAATTGCCGGGTAAATATCATTGATACACCCGGGCATGTTGACTTTACAGTAGAGGTTGAACGTTCTTTACGCGTACTTGATGGATCAGTGACACTTTTTTGCGCGAAAGGCGGCGTAGAACCTCAATCAGAAACAGTTTGGAGACAGGCCGATAAATATGGAGTTCCGCGTATTGCTTATGTCAATAAAATGGACATAATGGGCGCCGACTTCTTTAATTGTGTTCAAATGATGAAGGACAGGCTACATGCAAACGCAGTGCCTATTCAGCTTCCTATAGGAAAGGAAGATCATTTTGAAGGCATTATCGATCTTGTTAAGAACAAAGCATACTATTACAGGGATAATCTGGGGCAACAGATTGATGAAACAGATATTCCCGAAGATATGAAGGAGCTTGTCGAAGAGTACAGGTTTAAAATGGTTGAAGCCATTGCCGAACTTGACGAGGAACTCCTGATAAAATACCTTGATGGAGAAGAATTAAGTGAAGACGAACTGAAGGCCGGTATCAGAAAGGCAACTGTTTCCACAAAGATTATTCCGGTAACATGTGGTTCTTCATACAGAAACAAAGGCGTACAAAAGCTTTTGGACTGTATAGTAGATTACATGCCGTCGCCAATTGATATTCCGGACATTACCGGTATTGTACCTGGCAGTGATAAGGAGGAAGCAAGACCTTCCTCTGATGATGCTCCGTTTTCGGCGCTGGCATTTAAGATTATGACTGATCCATATGTGGGAAGACTATCATTCTTTAGGGTATACTCAGGAACATTAAAATCCGGTTCTTATGCTCTTAATTCCACAAAGAATAAAAGAGAGCGAATAGGCCGCATCCTGATGATGCATGCAAATGACCGTAAAGATATAGATATTGTCTACTCAGGAGATATTGCTGCTGCAGTTGGTCTGAAAAACACCACAACCGGAGATACCTTGTGTGATGAAAATCACCCGATAATTCTGGAATCCATGGAATTTCCGGAACCTGTTATTAATGTAGCTATTGAGCCAAAGACAAAAGCAGGCCAGGAAAAAATGGCTATTGCCCTGCAAAAGCTTGCCGAAGAGGATCCAACCTTTAGAGTAACAACTAATCAGGAGACCGGGCAAACTATTATTGCAGGAATGGGCGAGCTTCATCTTGAAGTTATTGTTGACCGACTTTTGAGAGAATTCAAGGTCGAGGCGGCAGTAGGTAAGCCTCAGGTTTCATACAAAGAAACCATTCGCAAGACTGTTAAGGCAGAGGGTAAGTTTGTACGGCAATCAGGCGGAAAAGGCCAATATGGTCACTGTGTTATTGAAGTCGAACCCCTCGAAGCCGGGAAAGGTTACGAATTTGTCAATAAGATTGTTGGTGGTGTTATTCCCAAGGAATATATACCAGCAATCGACAATGGTATCCGCGATGCTATGAACAGTGGTGTAATTGCAGGTTATCAGGTTCTCGATATTAAGGTAACTCTATTAGATGGTTCATACCATGAGGTTGACTCATCAGAAATGGCATTTAAGGTAGCTGGTTCGATGGCATTTAAAGATGCTATGAAGAGAGCTGATCCGGTACTGCTCGAACCAATAATGAAGGTAGATGTAACAACACCCGATGATTATATGGGAGATGTTATTGGAGATCTTAACTCTCGCCGTGGTAAAATTGAGGGTATGGATGCAATTGCAGGAGCACAAAATATTCATGCATTTGTTCCACTTTCCGAGATGTTCGGGTATGCTACTGATCTTCGTTCCAGTACACAGGGACGTGCTGTATATTCTATGCAGCCATCACATTATGAACCGGTCCCTAAGAGTGTACAGGAACAAATAGTCGAGGGTAGAAATCCCAAGGCATGATACTGAAACTATTGATTTTACTAATTAATAATTGTATAATTTTGAATCATCAGTGATTCAAATGAAGGAGGTTTATTCCAAATGTCAAAGGCTAAATTTGAACGTACAAAGCCACACGTAAACATTGGCACGATAGGTCACGTTGACCATGGTAAGACATCTCTTACCGCTGCTATCACTAAGGTTCTTGCTTTAGGTGACCAAAATATTCAAGTTAGAGATTATGCTGCTATTGACTCTGCTCCAGAGGAGAGAGAAAGAGGTATTACCATCAACACTTCTCACGTTGAGTATGAGACAGCTAATCGTCACTATGCTCACGTTGACTGCCCTGGTCACGCTGACTATGTTAAAAACATGATCACTGGTGCAGCTCAGATGGATGGAGCTATTCTCGTTGTTTCGGCTGCTGATGGCCCTATGCCTCAGACCCGCGAGCATATTCTTCTTTCCCGTCAGGTTGGTGTTCCAAGTATTGTTGTTTTCCTTAACAAGTGTGACATGGTTGACGACGATGAGTTGATTGAGTTAGTTGAGATGGAACTTAGAGAGCTTCTTAATGAATGGGAATTCCCTGGTGACGACACACCTTTCATCAGAGGTTCTGCTCTTGAAGTACTGGAATGCGATTCAAATGATCCTAACCATCCCAAATATGCTTGTATTCATGAGCTTATGAAGGCTGTAGACGAATATATTCCTACACCGGCACGTCCTACAGATCTTCCTTTCTTAATGCCTGTTGAGGACGTTTTCACAATCACTGGTCGTGGAACCGTTGCTACCGGTAGAGTTGAGAGAGGAACCGTTAAAGTTGGCGACGAAGTTGAAATCGTTGGTTTGATGGATGAAGCCAGAAAAACAGTAGTTACCGGTGTTGAGATGTTCCGTAAAATTCTTGATTCTGCAGTTGCAGGCGATAACATCGGAGCTCTTCTCCGTGGCGTTCAGAGAACAGAAATCGAAAGAGGACAAGTTCTTGCTAAACCCGGTTCAATTACACCTCATACAAAGTTTACTGCACAGGTTTACGTTCTGACAGCTTCTGAAGGTGGAAGATCCAAGCCTTTCTTCTCCGGTTATAGACCACAGTTCTATTTCAGAACAACCGACGTTACAGGCAACATCAAGCTTCCTGATGGTGTTGAAATGTGTATGCCCGGTGACCACGTTACAATGGAAATTGAACTGATTACTCCTATAGCTATGGAAAAAGGTCTGAGACTTGCTATCCGTGAAGGCGGCAGAACTGTTGGTTCAGGTGCTGTTGTAGATATTTTAGGTTAATTATTAATAATAATTAAGTGCGATGAGAGGATATTCTCTTGTCGCACTTTTGTTCTGTGTCAATTTTTGACGTCGAACAGGATACAAAGGCTCTGACCAATTATTGAGGCAGAAGCCTTTTTGCAATATTTAATTAACTCTTTTTATGGCAGACAAATTACCATTAATTATACACTTCTTAATTATGGTATGATATAATTGTCCTCTGCATCCGAACATATGCACAACTAAAATATGGCAGATAAAGATAAAATGGTAAAAGTAACATTTGTAATCCATCTATACCGCCTTTATAATAATATTTGCCGTTAATGCTAAGGCCTTAGAGTATGAAAGGATGATATATATGCCAAAGCAGAGTAAGAAAAATATAACCTACAGCATCCCCATGCTTCCGCTAAGGGGAATTGTAGTTTATCCAAATATGATCCTCCATTTTGATGTGGGTAGATTAAAATCGATAAAGTCAATAGAAGAGGCTATGTTAAATGAGCAGACCATCTTTTTGACAGCTCAGAAAGATCCGAATACAGAAGAACCGGATTTTGATGAAATAAATACATTTGGTACCATTGCCCATATAAAACAGTTATTAAGATTACCGGGAGATACAATAAGGGTCTTAGTAGAAGGTGTTCAAAGAGCTAAAATAATTAATTTTGTCGCAAATGAGCCCTTTTATAAGGTCGACGTTATGCAAGTTAACTCAAAAGCTCTCCAAAGCGGCAGATCAGATATACAGGCTCTTTGCAGGCAAGTGATAGATCATTTTGAAACTTATGCAAAACTTTCCGGGAAAATATCTCCCGATGCCACGCTTTCAATCACAAATATAAATGATTTGTCACGCCTCCCTGATGTCATTGCATCGAATCTTGGAATTTCAATAGAATTAAAACAGATGATTTTAGAGGAATTATCACCAAAAAGGCGTCTGGAAAAGCTTTTAGATATTCTTGCAAAAGAGAATGAAATTCTGGAGTTGGAAAAAAGCATTACTTTTAAGGTTCGCCAGCAAATTGACAAGAGCCAGAAAGAGTATTATCTCAGGGAACAAATAAAAGCTATACAAAAAGAACTTGGAGATTCTGCAGACACTACTACAGAGATTGATGAATACAGAGACAGAATCGAAAAAGCCAGTTTTAGTGAAGATGTCAGGAAAAAGGCTTTAAAGGAGCTGGACAGGCTTGCCCGTATGCATTCGTCCTCAGCTGAGAGCGGTGTTATACGTACTTACCTGGATACTCTGCTGGATATGCCCTGGGAAAAAAAGACCGAGGAGAAGCTGGATATTAAATACGCTTCTGAAATTTTAGACAGGGATCACTATGGTCTGGAAAAGGTTAAGGAAAGAGTACTGGAATACTTGGCAGTAAGAAAAATGAAAAATGGCCTTCACGGACCTATTCTTTGTTTTGCCGGACCTCCCGGGGTAGGGAAGACATCTATTGCTAAATCCATAGCCGAAGCCTTGAACAGAAGCTATGTAAGAATGTCCCTGGGCGGAGTTAAGGATGAAGCTGAAATCAGAGGACACAGAAGAACCTATGTAGGCTCAATGCCCGGTAGAATAATAAATGCAATCAGACAGGCCGGTAGCTCAAATCCTATTATTTTGCTTGATGAGATAGATAAAATGTCAAGTGACTTCAGAGGGGATCCTGCTTCAGCAATGCTTGAGGTTTTGGACGCAGAGCAGAATAAGGACTTTAGGGATCACTATCTGGAAGTACCATTTGACTTATCCGATGTAATGTTTATAACCACGGCAAACTATAAAGATGCTATACCCAGGCCTTTGCTTGACAGAATGGAAGTTATCGATATATCAGGATACACAGAGGAAGAAAAACTAAACATTGCTTCGAAGTATCTTGTGCCTAAACAGTTAAAAATTCACGGTGCCGATAATAAGTTAGTCAGATTTGATCAATCTGCTCTTAGGGAGATTGTAGTTCACTACACCAAAGAGGCTGGTGTGAGAAATCTTGAACGGCAGATTGCCACAGTTGTAAGAAAAGGAATTAAGAAGATAGTATTAGGGGAAAAAAGTTCACTTAGAATTACTAAGAATACTGTTAAGAATTATTTAGGAGCACGGAAATTCCTGTATGATAAAGCGTCTGAAAAAGACGAAATAGGTATAGTAAGAGGTCTGGCCTGGACATATGCAGGAGGAGACACTATGCCTATAGAGGTTAACATTATGCCGGGAGAGGGGCAGCTTGAGCTTACAGGACAATTAGGGGATGTAATGAAAGAATCAGCCCGTATCGCAAGAAGCTATATCCGCTCTGTTGCCGAAGAATATGGTATAGATAAAGATTTCCATAAGAAGTTTGATATCCATATCCACGTACCTGAGGGGGCTATACCTAAGGATGGACCGTCAGCAGGCATAACCATTGCAACTGCTATGATATCAGCGCTTACAGGCATACCTGCAAAAAAGAGTCTGGCAATGACAGGTGAAATCACGCTGCGCGGCAAGGTTTTACCAATAGGGGGATTGAAGGAGAAGGTTCTGGCTGCTCACAGAGCAGGTGTGGATACTATTCTTTTACCCTATGAGAACAAGAGAAACATTGAAGATATCCCCGAAAGCGTAAGAAAAGAAGTACGCTTGGTACCTGTCT
>JGI24711J26586_10000660_pt1 | contig 26770 bp, 21 predicted proteins | sample BioPla3DNA1_FD_26586 | JGI IMG/M metagenome (IMG submission 26586)
AAAAAAATGAAAAATTATCAAAATCAAAACTTAAGCAAACTTATCAAAATATCACTTTTAGGGGCAATGTCAGTAATTTTAATGTACTTTGATTTCCCTATACCATTTTTCCCATTTCCGTGGTTAAAAATTGATTTAAGTGATGTAACAGCACTAATAGGGGGATTGGCATTCGGCCCAATGGCAGCAGTAGTAATAGAGCTTATAAAGAATTTACTAATTTTAGTAGTAAAAGGTACAAGTAGTTCTTATGTAGGAGAATTAGCAAACTTTATAATTGGAGTTTCCTTAGTGTTACCACCAGCAATTATGTATAAGATAAATAAAAGTAAAAAATCTCTTTTAATAGGTATGTTACTTGGATTAGTATCAGTAGAAATTGTAGGAATATTAGCAAATGTATATATATTAATACCACTATATGGAATGCCAATGAGTCCAGAAGAAATTATGAATTATGTTACAGTAGGTTTACTACCATTTAACGGAATAAAAGCAATTATGGTGGGTGCAATAACTTATGTACTACATGGAAGACTTGAAAAGGCAGTTTTCAGAAAAGAAGCAAATGCATAATCAGAGTTTATGCAATTCAAAATCAAAGTGAATAATTAAGGAATGTTTTCAGCTTTGCTGAAAATACCAACAAAATATAAAAAAAGAGTTATTCTATAGCGCGCCTTATAGAATAACTCTTTTATTTTAAAATTTTCAGCAAGGCTGAGAATTATGACTACCTAAAAACTATTTTCGCTCCGCACTATTTATTTCCCTGAACTGTGCACTGCATTAAAATGGCGTCTTCTCCAGTATCTTCATAATATCCCTTTCTCAGCCCATTTTCTATAAAAGAAAACTTCTTATATAAGTTTTGAGCCGGAAGGTTTGAAGCTCTTACTTCTAAGTTTATGTTAGAGCAATTAAGGTTATTACATAAATCTATTAATGAAGATAAAAGTTTGCTGGCTATGCCAACCTTTCTATAGCTAGGGTGTACTGCTATATTCATTATATCAGCTTCACCTGCAATTATCCATGCCCCTATAAAACCAACAAGTTCATTATTTGAGTTATCTATTGCCACTATATATTTGGCAAAGGGATTATTCACCTCATTAGAAATTGAATCCTTGCTCCAGGGTGTATTAAAGGATAAATTGCTTACATTAAAAATTCCCTCTACATCATCTTTACACATTAACCTATATGTTATGTTCATCTTTAAGGGCTAACCTCTTTTCTAATTCTCTTTGGGCTTGAGGCTTCTTTAGATAAAATGGAGCTGAATTTGGATCATCAGCCTTATTTTCTAATAAAAGTTTTAAACCTAATTCCCCTAATGATGAAGCCCTAATTAAGCTCAAATGATTTGGAGGAAAATAGCAGTTCTCAAGGTTATTTTTTAAATATTCCTTATGTTTTATTAGCCCGTCACCAGTAAAAATAACTTTCTCCCCTTTTTCCTTTAAAAGCTTAACCAATTCTTCTAAATCTAAAGCAGAATAATCCATTAAGGCTTCTAGTTTTCCATTATTATTTTTATAAAGGCAAGTGTAGACGCTATCTCTTAAAGCATCCATAATAGGGCATATAAGACCATCAAAATTTATTAGAGAATAAGCTAAGGCATCTAAACTTGATATACTTACATAAGGTTTATCAGATCCAAAGCTTAAGCCCTTTATTGTTGCCATTCCTATTCTTAAGCCTGTAAAGGAACCTGGCCCCTTTGATACTGCAAAACCATCTATATCATCTATTGTTAAGTTTGAATCTTTTAATAAATTATCAATCATATCCATCAATAATACTGAGTGTTCTAATTTATTGTTTAAAGTATATTCTGCAATTAATCCATTTTCATTTAAAACTGCTGCTGTTGCAACCTTTGAGGAAGAATCTATACTTAAAATATTCATATCTTCAACTCCTTTATATAATTGTATCTTTCTCCATAAGGAGTAATAGTTATTTTTCTAAAGTTTTCACCCTTTGATAAATCCTTTTCTATATAAATATGTAGATATTCTTTAGGTAAAATTTCCTCTATGTAGTTTGCCCATTCTATTACAGAGACTCCCTCAGAAAATATATATTCATCAAAGCCAATAGCATAAATTTCATCTGGATCACTAACCCTATAAACATCGAAGTGATAAAATTTAAGCCTTCCTGAATCATATTCATTTACTATTGTAAAAGTTGGGCTTGTTATGTACTCTTCAATTCCTAGACCTTTTGCAATACCTTTAGTTATATGGGTTTTACCTGTACCTAAATCACCAGTTAGGCAAATAATATCACCAGGCTGTACAAGTTCACCTAGCAAGTATCCGATTTTAGTAGTTTCTTCTAAACTATTAACATAAAAATCCATAATAAATATCCTTTCTAAAACATCTATATTAATATATTTTATCCAAAAAGAAATAAAAAAGAAAGGTAAATGAAAATATAGTCAGAAAAAACTTATGATTTATAAAGAAAAGTGATAAAAATAGGAGTAAAAGGAAGTGCAAGGAATAAATTAACATAAATGTAATCAAATCTTAAGAAAAAATAAATTGTATTTATGTTAATATAGTGATAATATTTTTACTAATGAACTATAAATATAGTTTTGGAGGAAGTTAAATGAAAAAGTTAACTTATACATTAATTGTTTTTACCTTTAGTTTATTTTTATTTCTAAATATAAATGGTAATCCTTTAGAAGCAACAATTAATGCAGAGGAAGATATTCAGCAAAATCAAATTATAGACATACTGGCTGTAAACGAAAATCAGTATAAAATGATAAAGAGTTTAGTGAAGGAAAAACATAATGTAGCATATTTAGTTAATCATAATGAAGAAGTTAAAAATTACAAGCTAGACCATGCTGCTCTAGAAAATATTTTAAGTAATGATCTTTTAATATATAGTAATTTAGAAAATAAAAATTTTATTAGTAAGATAAATGAGGGAAGAAAAAATTTAAGAGATAAAGGAAGCAGTAATATAGAAGTTAATAAATTAAGAACTATAAACATATCTAGGGGAATATATCCAATAAATATGGAAGTAGACTCTAAGGAGGAAGTAAATCCTTATTATTACTTAGGAATTAATGAGTATAAAATAGCCTTATATAATACAAAGATAGCATTACAAGAAAAAGATATAGCAAATAGGGACTACTATGAAAAAAACTATGATGAGATAATAAAAGAAATTGATAGCTTTATGAAAGAGGTAAAGTTAGCTTTAGAAAAAGGAAAAGAATATAAAATATTAGTAGATTCTAATAAGTTTGACTACTTCTTTAAAAACTTAGGAATTCAGCCTATCAAAGTAAATGAAGATAATATTAATAATTATTTAGAAGAAGAGAATATATTATTTATACATGATGTAGCAGAAAAAAATATATTAGAGTCAGCAAGTAAATTTAAGTTATTAGAATTTGACTTTAAAGATAGCAGCATAGTGGCAATTAAAGATAATATTACTAAGTTATTAGAAGCTTTAGTAAATTAGTTAAAGAGGTTGATTTTTAAATAAACATAAGTTATAATTAGTTTGTTGCTTAAAGGGGTATAGCTCAATTGGTAGAGTAGCGGTCTCCAAAACCGTTGGTTGTGGGTTCGATTCCTACTGCCCCTGCCACTATAAGTCGGTAAACTTACGTTTTACCGACTATATTTATGTAAAATATAAGCAAATATTTATATGTAGTAATTACCATAAACATATTGTTGACAAAATTACTAATATCATGTTAAAATGTTTTTTGTTAGAGGGGTATAGCTCAATTGGTAGAGTAGCGGTCTCCAAAACCGTTGGTTGTGGGTTCGATTCCTACTGCCCCTGCCAGAAAAGCAAGGAAGACTGTATTTTGTAGTCTTCCTTTTTGGTTTTATTCTTTAGGAGGAAAAATCTTTAAGCTGGATTTGAGGAAAACGTATGAAAAAAGCATTATTAAAAATTTTACCTATTGTTTTTATAATATTTATTATTCTTCAATTTAATTTTAACAGTGTTAATGCTGCAACAACGGATATAAATAACGAAAAAAACTTAAATTTTAAGAGATTCACAATTGAAGATGGCTTATCTCAAGCTACTGCTGAGTATATGATACAAGATAGTAAAGGTTACATTTGGATAGGTACAGATGATGGATTGAATCGTTATAATGGTAGCGAATTTAGAGTATATAGGTATCGAGAAGATTTACCTGACAGCATTACTGGAAATTTCATTATAGGAATTGCAGAAGATCATAAGGGGAATATTTGGGTTGCAACCTTAGTAGGCTTAAATAAAATAAATACAGAAACAGATGAAGTTAAGACTTATGTTTCAGGGGTAGATGGATGTAATTTATCAAATAATAATATTACAGAAATTTTAGTAGATTCCCATGGTGATTTATATGTGGCTACTGTAGAGGGTGTTAATAAATATAATGAAAAAACTGATAATTTTGAGAGATTATATTATTCAGAAAAGAAAGAAGAAACACTAACTAGCCAAGTAATATATTCAATTGTAGAAGATATTAATGGTGATTATTGGATAGGAACAGATAATGGACTTAATAAGGTTAATAAAGATACAAATGAAATTATAAAATACTATGCAGATGGAAAAGAAAATAGCATAAGTGATAACTTTATTTATGAGCTATATTCTGATAGAGAAGGTTATTTATGGGTAGGTACATACGATAAGGGCTTAAATAAAATAGATTTAAAATCTAATGAAATAACCCAATATTTAAATAATCCTAAAGATAATAATTCAATAGCAGGTAATTCTGTAAGATACATATTGAGGGATAGTAGGGGAATTATTTGGATAGCTACTAATAATGGCTTATCTAAATTTAATGAGAAAGAAAACAAATTTTATACCTTTAAATCAAAAATATATGATTTAGGAAGCCTTATAAGTAATGATGTAATATGTTTAATGGAAGATTCCTCTGGTACCATTTGGGTTGGGACTGTTAAAGGTATAAGCATGTTTAACCCTGAAAATGAATTTTATAATTATAGAAATGACCCCTTTGATGAAAATTCCATAAGTGAAAACATGATTTATGGTATATATGAAGATAATGAGGGTTATTTATGGGTGGGAACAGCTCATGAAGGATTAAACGTAATAGATAGAAAAAGTGGAAATATTAAAAGAATTAAGAATGAAAGTATCAGATCTGATGATTATCTTAACAATAATGTTAGAGATATTACAGGAATAGATAATGAAATATGGATAGCTACAGAAAAGGGATTGGTTAAATATGATAAAAATACTGAGGAGTTTACAAATTATATTAAGGATCCTAATAATAGCAATAGTTTAATATCAAATGATGTTAAATCACTTTACATAGATGATGAAGGCACATTATGGATTGGTACTGATTTAGGAGTTTCTACCTTCGACAGAAAGAATACCTTTAAAAATATTACGGAAGAATTTAAATCGGAAAAGGTAGACCTAGTCTGGGTTTCAGATATTATTAAAGATAAAGAAGGAATAGTGTGGTTTGCATGTGGCTTTGATAATGGATTAGTTTCCTTTAATACAAAGACAAAAGAAATTAAAAACTATAAAAACATTGAAAATGATAGTACTAGTTTAAGTTTTAATTCAGTAAATGTTATTGCTATAGATAGTAAAAACAACCTTTGGTTAGGGACTCGTTATGGATTAAATAAATTTAATAGAGAAGATGAAACTTTTGAAAGGTATACAGAGGAAGATGGCTTATCTAACAATTTTATAAGTGGCATATTAGTTGATGGTGAAGATAATTTATGGATAAGCACAAATTATGGTATATCTAACTTTGAAGTTAGTAAAAAGAAATTCTTTAATTTTACTGTTAATGATGGATTACAGGGCAATGAATATAATATGTTTTCATCTTTTAAAAACTCCAGAGGAGAAATGTTTTTTGGTGGAATAAATGGATTTACATATTTTTACCCTGAAAACATAAGAAAAAAGGTATTTTTCAAAGAAGTTACCATAGACAGTATTTATAACAATGATAGTGAAATTAAGGATGTTTCTGATATTTATTTAGATTATAAACATAATCAAATACAATTTAATTTTTTCTTCCCTTATTATTTAAATACTAAAAAAATTGAGTATGCTTACAAACTAGAGGGTGTAGATGAAAATTGGATATTTTCAGGGGATAGAAATTATGCAAATTATACAAATCTAGATTCTGGTAATTATGAATTTAAAGTTATAGGTAGAAATTCTAATGGAGAATGGAGTATGCCAACTAAAGTGAAATTTACAGTTGGATTAAAGCCTTGGAAAACACCTTTAGCATATTTTATTTATACAGTAGTTGCAGCATTAATAATTTACATAATATACGATAGGGTGAAATTATTAAATATACTAATAGAACAAAGAACTCTGGAATTAAACATTAAACTAAGGGAAAATGAAGAGTTATACTTTGAGTTAATAAAAAATGAAAAATATAAAAATAATTACTTTATCAATTTATCTCATGAGCTTAGAACACCATTAAATATTATAAAATCTGCCCAGCAGCTTATAAGTAGTTTGAACGATAGCCCTGAGGGAATAGAAAAAAATAAACTTGCAAAGTATATGGATACAATAAAAAGAAATTCTGATAGGCTTCTTGTATTAATTAATAATATTATTGATACCTCTAAAATAGAGACAGGCTCCTATATTCTAAATATAGAAGAACACAACATTATATATCACATAGAAGAAGTAGTCCTATCTATGAAAGATTATATAGAATCAAAAGGACTAGAGCTTATTATAGATCCAGAGGTAGAAGAAAAAATTATTGAATGCGATGCAATGGAAATAGAAAGATGTATTATAAATTTAATAGGAAACGCCGTTAAATTTACTCCAAAAGGAGGAAATATAGAAGTAAGAATGTACGACTTAGGTACACAAGTAAGAATTTCCGTTAAGGATACAGGAATAGGAATAGATAAAAAATTTCAAGAAACAATTTTTGATAGGTTTGGTCAAGCTTATAATAACAATAAGTCTGAAGAATATGGTGGAAGTGGTTTAGGATTAACCCTTACTAAACAATTGGTATCTCTTCATAATGGAAGTATTACAGTAAATAGTGAACCTGGCTTAGGAAGTGAGTTTATAATTACTCTTCCAACTAAGCAAATTTAAGGGTCATAGCAAGCTAAAATGTTGACATCAGGGGATTTAAATGTTATCATAAAAGTAAATATTAGTGCGTGTTGTTATAAAAAGGTATTTAATATCTAAATTAAGATTTTTCCCTTATCTTGATTTAGGTATTTTATTTTTCCAGGCAAGGAGAATGAATTAATGATTGTAGAAAAGATATTAAACAATAATGTTGTTGTTTCAATTGATCCGAAAACTAAAAAAGAAGTTATACTCATGGGTTCAGGAATTGCTTTTAGAAGAAAAGTTGGGCAAGAAATAGAAGAAGATAAAGTAGAAAAAGTCTTCGTTGTAGATGATAAAAGAATGGGAAATAAGCTGAAAAAGTTAATTAATGAGATTCCAGATGGAGTTTTTGAGCTTGCTCATGAGATTATTACTTATGCAGCTAAGGAATTAAATAGGAAGCTTGATAAACAGATATATATATCCCTTTCTGACCATATGGGCTTTGCCATTAAAAGATATAAAAATAAAGTTGAAATAAAAAATGACTTGCTAGATGAAATAAGAAGAATTCATAAAGAGGAATATAGGGTAGCCTTATGGGGATTAAAATATATTAATAGCAAGTTAAAAATAAACCTTCCAGAAGATGAGGCAGGTTTTATTGCACTGCACTTTGTAAATGCAAGCTATCAAGAAACATCAAAAGAATCAATTTTATCAACGAATATAGTAAAGGGTATATTAAATATAATAAGATACTATTATTCTGTTGAATTTGATGAAGATGATATAAACTATGATAGATTACTAACCCATTTAAAGTACTTTGCTAAAAGGGTGGTTACTAACAGCCAAAACTCAGATAATAATAATGACTTTTTAGAATTAGCAGCTAAAAGTTATTCTGAAGCTTATAATTGTGCCTTGAAAATAAAACTTTATATAGAAAATAATTATAATTATAAAGTCAATGATGATGAAATTGTATATTTAACTATGCACATACATAGAGTTATCTCTGTAATAAGAAATAAAGAAAATGGCGAATAAAGAACAAATTAAATATAAAATGTGTATGTGATTATTTTGGTTAGTTCACAGTTCCCAGCGCTTTGTTGAGAACTGTGAATTTTTGAATATAGGAGGTAAGATATGGATGTTCTGAAAAATTTCTTTGGAGTTTTGCAGAGAATTGGTAAATCTTTAATGCTTCCCATAGCACTTTTACCTGCTGCAGGTATATTGATGGGAATAGGAACAGTATTTGAAAATCCAGATGTTATTGCAAGGCTTCCAATGTTGGCTAATGAAAATATTCAAATAATAGCAAATATTATGTCTTCATCAGGGGAAATAATATTTGAAAATTTACCTATTTTATTTGCAGTAGGTGTTGCAATAGGGATGAGTAATGGAGATGGGGTTTCTGCCCTAGCTGCTATAGTTGCATTTCAAACTATGAATATGACTGCAGGAATAGCTCTTGGAATAAATGAAAGTACAATTTCTAATAATCCAATATATACAAGGATTTTAGGTATACCAACAATACAAACGGGAGTATTTGGAGGTATACTAATCGGCATAATTTCTGGAAAAGCTTATAGAAAGTTTTATGATAAAAGATTACCAGAGTTTTTAGGCTTTTTTTCAGGCAAAAGGTTAGTACCTATAGTTGCAGTAATAACAGGAGTTTTTCTAGGATTAATAATGGCTATAATATGGCCGCCAATACAATATAATTTACTTAACTTTACAACTAAAGTAATATTAGCAAATAGGTCTGTGGCAGCCTTTATATTTGGCTTTATTGAAAGAGCTTTAATTCCTTTTGGCCTTCACCACATATGGTATACCCCTTTCTGGTATCATTTTGGAGAATATATAAGCCTAGCTGGAGAGCTTATAATTGGTGATCAGCAAATATTCTTTGCACAGCTAAGAGATGGAGTTGAATTTACTTCTGCCGCCTTTATGACAGGAAAATATCCATTTATGATGTTTGGACTGCCAGCTGCAGCCTTAGCTATGTATCATGAGGCTTATGAAGAAAATAAAAAGAAAGTAATGGGGCTTTTCTTCTCAGCAGCCCTTACATCCTTTTTAACAGGTATTACTGAACCAGTAGAGTTTATGTTTTTATTTGTGGCACCAGCCTTATTTGTGGTACATTGCGTCTTTGCCGGACTTTCCTTTATGATGATGGATATTCTTAATGTTAGAATTGGTCTTACCTTCTCAGGAGGCTTAATAGATTTTATTTTATTTGGTGTTCTACCTAATAGAACAAAATGGTGGCTGGCAATAGCTGTGGGGATGATATTTGCTCTTATATATTATTTTGGCTTTAGATTTATTATAAGAAAATTAGATTTAAAAATTGTAGGAAGAGAAAAGGATGAAGAACAGCTGGAGTTAGAGGTAGCTGATGGAGAACTAGCAAAAGAGGTGTTAGAAGCTTTAGGTGGAAAAAAGAATGTGAAATACCTAGATGCTTGTATTACAAGAATAAGAATTACTGTATATGAAATAAACTTAGTAGATAAATGCAAACTAAAATATATAATGAGTTCCGAATTAATGATAATAGGAAATAATATTCAAGCCATATTTGGAACTAACTCCGATATATTAAAGGAGCAGATTCAGGCTTTAATTGAAGGTAGAGAAATAGAAGTTAAAGTAAAAAAGAAATTACCACCTTTGAAAGCAGGAATCAGGACAGATACTAGCATTATGATACCTGTCAGTGGAAAACTTTTAAGAATAGAGGAAGTTCCAGACCCAATATTTTCAATGAAGCTTATGGGAGATGGGTTTGCAATAGATCCTGTAGACAATGTATTATTAGCACCTATTGATGGAAAAGTAACTAATATTTCAAAAACAAATCATACAATTAATATCCAAGGAGATAATTGCGAAATATTTATTCACATTGGTGTTGATACTATGAAATTATATGGAGAGGGATTTGAAAGGTTAGTAGAAGAAGGTGAATTGGTAAGTCAAGGTGATGCCTTAATTGAATTTTCCATAGATAAAATGAAGGAAAAAGCTAAATCAGCAATAATACCTATAATGTTTAAAAAAATAGATGAAGATAAATTTGTCTATTTCAAGGAAGGCAAAGAGGTAATGGCTGGTGAAATTGATAAAGTTCAAATTCATGAAAAGATTTTATAATATAAAATTAATAAAAAAATTCAAAATAGAGTAGGATTTTCTAAGTATATAAAACTTACATAAGGTTAAAATAATATTGTAAACAAGATAACTTTCAATGAGATAGCTTCAAGTTTTAAGCAATATTTTGTTTACTAAACCAAGAAGCCAAAGGAGGAATTAAAAATGAATAAGACTTTAGTTCCCAATAAAAAACGGAGGCTCAAAACATTCCGAAATGAAGTTGTAAGCGAGTTAGGAGTTTCACTAAGAGAATCTAAATTAAGAAAATCTAGTGGAAACTTAACAGCAGGCCAAAGTGGTTTGTTAAGCGGCCCCGCAGGTGGCGAAATGGTTAAAAAAATGGTTTAACAATATTAGGTTCTACAAAGTAACCACTGATAATTGCAAGAATCGATTTGGGTTAAGGACAGGATAATAAATGTACCACCTAAATAAAATATTGTTTACCATTTACTAAAAGAAGAAGCCTTTTGAAATAAAATTAAATTTTTATTTCAAAGGCTTCTTTTTTATATATAAAATTAAATCAATTTAAAGCAGAGGGAGGCGTAATAGCAAGGAAGATTAAGAAAAATATAAAAAAGAAAATAGTTTCNGGTGACTTAAGGAAAGGAGAGAGAATTTTGTCCGTAAGAGATTATGCCAGTGAATTAAAAGTTAATCCAAATACAATACAAAAGGTTTATTCGGAATTAGAAAAAGAAAACTTAATATATACTCAAAGGGGAATTGGAAAATTCGTTACTGAAGATGAAGAGAAAATTAATGAGTTAAGACAGGAATTATTTAATGAAACAATAGATAAATTTATAAAGGACTCTAAGGCATTAGGTTTTACTAAAGAAACTATATTAGCAATTATATCAAAAAGATATAAGGAGGAGGAAAATGAGTAATTTATTAGAAGTAAATAATTTATATAAATCTATAAAGGGAAAACAAGTATTAAATGGAATAAGCTTTAATTTAGAAAAAGGGAAAGTATTAGGTATAATGGGACCCAACGGTCAAGGAAAAACAACACTTTTAAATATAATACAAGGGTTTTTAAAAATTGATAAGGGTGATATAAAACTAGGAGGAGTAGCTATAAGTTCTGATACTAAAAATCATATTGCCTTTTTACAAGATAGAAATATATTTGAAAAAAATATGAAAATAAAAGATGCAATAAAATTATACTCAGACTTTTTTGCTGACTTTGATAAGGAAAAAATGAGCTATTATCTAGATTTTATGAATTTAGATAAGGAAGCTAAAATAAGAGAATTATCAAAGGGGATGAGTGAAAAATTTAGTTTATCTTTAACATTAAGCAGAAAAGCAAAGCTATATATGTTAGATGAACCTATATCAGGGNTTGACCCAGTATCAAGAGAAAAAATATTAGATGCCATATTAGAAAATTTAAATGAAGAAAGCTCTATGATAATTACCACTCATTATATTGGTGAACTTGATAGAATATTTGATGAAGTAGCATTTTTAGGTGAAGGAAAAATAGTAGAACAGGGCAATGCAGAAGAATTAAGAGAAAAATATAAAGCATCAATAGATGAGATTTATAGAAAGATTTTTGCAGAATAATTTAAGGGAGGAATAGTATGAATAATATTTTTAATATATTAAANTATAACTTTGGAAAATACAATTCGGGAGCAAGTAAAGTAGCATATATAATATCATTAATAATACTAACTTTATTTATGTTTGGAACATTTACAAGAGTACCATTTTTATCAGAGTTTTTTTCAGCAATGAATATTGCATATATTACTTTGTTTCTGGTAATTAACTTAATAATTTCTTTAGTGAGATTTTCAAAAGAGATATCAAAGGATAGAGGTAAATTAGTATTTACCCTACCAATAAAGTCTTGGGAGTATATTGTTGCAAAATATATAGAATTCATTATATTACAAGGTAGTATAGTTCTTATAGCATATATTATAACAAGCCTTTCAGGGAATTTAATGGCAGAAACAGTTAAACTAGTAGCTCTATCAACAGCATATGGAACTATAGCAGCGTATATAATAATTACATCTCTTATAGTAATTTTTTCATCCTATATTAGTAATTCAGGCCTATGTCTATTAGCAGTTATAGTAGGTGGAGGAATTATTCGCAGCTTTGTCTCAAATTTAAATAGGTTTATAACAGCCTTATTCCCATATGTATATATGAAGATAGGATCATTTATAGAAATAGATATAATATCTTCACTATTATGGGGCTTATGGGTGATAGCTCTAGTAATTACATCAATATATCATTTAGATAAGAAGCTAGATATTGTTTAGGAGGGAATAATATGAAAAGAACAACTAAAATTATTTCAGCAATCCTTCTGACTACAACCTTATTAAGTGGTTGTGGAATAAGGTTTGGTATAGAAAGCAGAAGAAATAATAATTTTAATGATTCTATTAGCGAAGATCTTCCTAATCAAGATTTTGTTAGTAAAAATTTTGATAAAAAAGATGGTGAAGAGGTAAATATAAGAGAGTCAATGGAAGGTATAAATAATCTTCAAATAGAAGCAGCAGTTAGCAATATAGCCATCATATATCATGAAGGAAAGGAAGTAGAAGTAACTGGAGTTCTAGGAAAGCATTCTAGAGGAATAGAAATAGGTAGAGCTTCCGACCAGTTAAAAATAGAAGAAAAGGCAAATAAAACTAACAAGGTAAATTCAGATTCAGCAAGTAATTTAATAATAAAAATCCCTAATAGCTATAGTGAGAATTTAGAACTTACATTAGGGGTTGGTGAATGTAATATGGAAGGTCTAATAGTTGATTCTATGGATGTAAAAGCAGGGCTAGGGAAATTATCTATAGAAAATGTTTCTTTTAATAAGTTAAATTTAGAAAGTGGACTTGGAGATGTTAATATTAATACCAAGCAAAAAACTGGAGAAATGCATATTGAAGGTGGAGTTGGTGAAATTAATATAAGCTTAGGAGATATTAATGGGGACTTAAAATACGAAGGTGGAATGGGAAATGCAAATATAATTATCCCAGAAGATTCACCAGTAAAAATAAACACAAGCTCTGGTTTAGGAAGCGCAAATGTTAGTGCAAAAACCTCAGGGGAAAATAAATATACCTTTGATATCAGCATGGGAATTGGAGAATTAAATATTACAAATTAATTTGATGCAGGTGGATTTACCTGCATTTTTAATTTTATAATTATAATAATGAAAAGTTGCTAGGGTATATGTACTTTTGATATTGTGAATATCAGAAGTAAATGATAAAATAAGAACTAAAGTTCGGTATGAATAAATATAATAAAGGTGATTATATGAAGAAGATAAAAATATTACAAGCTGGAGATTTGCATTTTGATACCCCCTTTAAAGAATTAAATAAGAAGTTATCCTTAATGAGCAAGGAAGAATTATTAGAAGTCTTTAGCAGGATTATAGATCTATGTGTAGATAATTCTGTTGATATCTTCTTATTAACTGGGGATATTTTTGATAATTTAACCGTAGATAAGAAAACCTTAATATATATAAAAAAGCAGCTTGAAAGAATTCAAAATATAAGAGTATTTATTTCCCCAGGAAACCACGATCCTTATAATGAAAAGTCTTTCTATAAGCTTATAGACTGGCCTAAAAATGTTCATATTTTTAAAGGTGAAATAGAAAGCGTGATTATAGAAGATTTAAAGGTAGCTGTTTGGGGGGCTGGCTTTAATAATAGCTATGTTAGAAAAAGTTTATTAAAAGATACAGAAGTTAATAAAGATTATATAAATATTATGACTATTCATGGTGATATATCAAATAGTGATGAAGGAAATGAATATAATCCAATAACCTTAAAAGATATAGGAAAGAGTAATTTAGATTATATTGCTATAGGTCATAGACATAATTTTAGTGGTATTTTAAAAGAAAAGAACACATATTATGCCTATGCAGGATGTCCCCAAGGAAGAGGTTTTGATGAAACAGGGGATAAGGGAGTTATTATAGGTGATATATCTAAGGAAGTAGTAGATTTAAAATTTAAAAGAACATCAAAAAGAAATTACTATCTTGCAGAAATAGATATAAGTAATTCCATGAGCTATGAAGAAATAAAAGTAAAAATATTAAATGAAATAAAAGAAGAAGATAGGCAGCAGAATTTTTATAAAATTATATTAAAAGGAGAAGTTGAAGCCTTTATAAACTTAAATGAAAATATAATTTTAGAAAAGATAAAAGACTATTTTTACTATGTTAAAGTTATAGATAAAACAGAAGTTAAATTAGATTTTGACAAAATAGCAGAAGACTATTCAATTAAGGGAGTCTATGCAAGAAAACTACTAGAAATGGTAAAAAATCAAGAGTTAGAGGAAGAAGTAATCAAAATGGCATTGAAGATAGGCATTCAATCCTTATCTAGCGGTGAGGTGAATTTAGATGATTATTAATAAAATAAATATTATAGCTTTTGCTGGTGTAAAGAACAAAGTAATAGAATTTAATGAAGGCATAAATTTAATATATGGAGAAAATGAAAAGGGTAAGAGCACCATACAAAACTTTATAAGAGTTTGGCTGTATGGCATGAACAATAAGAGAAGTAAGGATATAAAAAATAATGATAGAATAAGATTCATGCCAGTAGATGGAGATACAATAAAGGGAGAACTTTATGTAACTCACAATGAAAGAACTTATATAATAATAAGAAGTTTTGGAAAAACAAAAAAGCAGGATAGCTCACAAATAATAGATGCTGAAACTGGTGAAGAAATTCCTGATATTCCGAAAAATGATCCGGGAAAATATTTTCTAAATGTAAATGGTGCAACCTTTAATAAAACCTTATTTATTAGCCAGTTAGGAGTGGCCATATCTAAGGATAAGGAAGAAGAAATAATAGATAAAGCTGCAAATCTTTTAGACTCTGATGAAGAAAACATATCAGTACAAAAATCCTTTGAAAAGCTAGAAGCTATAAAAAAGAAAATAACTACTACAAGAAAAACAGGTAAGCTAGATTTACTAAGGGAAAAATATAATGCCTTAGTAGAAGAAAGATTTGAGGCTTATAGGCTTGCAGAAAATAGCTTGGAAGAAGAACAAAACTTAATTAATTTAAAAGAAAATAGAAATGATTTAAGAGAAGAAATTAAAAATTTAAATATATATAAAAGGTATCTAAAGAAAATTAAGCTTCAAAAGGAATACGAAGAAATTACTGAATACCTAAAGAAGAAGGAAGAGCTTGAAAAAAAGGGAAGGTTCATTGAAAGTACCCTATCATCCAAAAATGGATTAATTGATGAAAATCTTTTAAATGATATAAAAGAAGAAAATTCCTTGTATTTCAGTATTCTTGATATGAAAAACGAAAGTGAAAGAAATTTAAATTCAAAGAGAGAAATATATAATGAGAAGAAAACAGAAAATGAAGACCTGCTTTTTTTAGATAATATATCTAATAATGAAAAAAATAACTTTATAAAAAATGTAATGGAGCAGGAAAATATCAAAGAAAAAATAAACAGTTATAATAATTTAAAAAAAGAAATTGAAATTCTACAAAGTAATATAAGTTCAAGAAAAGAAAAAATAGGAGATGCTATTAATTTTGAAAATAAGGTAGAAGAAGTTAAATATCTATTAAAGAGGTATGAAGAAAAACTAAAAGAACTTAAATTTAACATAGAAAACAACAAAGCAGAAGAAGTTCCAATTAATAAAGAAAAAGTAAGAAAACAAAATAATATAATGAAAATTTTAACTGTTCTTTTACTCTTAGGTTTAATAAGCNCAATTGTAGTAAAAGCAGATATATATATTTCTCTAATTATTGGATTAGCATTAGTTTTCAGCCTTTTATTTCTATTAATTAATAGCAATGAAGTAAAAAACAATAAGTCCTTAGAAAGCAAAGAAAATATAATAAAATCATTACAGAGAGAAATTGATGAAATAGAAAAAGAGATTTTTAATTACACAAGGCTAGTAAAATCTAGCAGCTATGAAGACTTTATAAGAAAACTAAAGTCCTATGAAGAATTTGCTTTATTTGAAGGGAAGGAAAAAATAAAAATATCAGAAAAAAGCAATCAAATTTCCCTATATAATATTGAAGAGCTTAAGGAAACCTATAATAAAAATCAAAATAATTTAAATAAGGTCTTAGACTTATCAAAAACAAATGATATTAATGAAGTTATATATAAAATATCAAAATATGAGGAGATCAATAAGGAATTACTTTCCTTAAAAATAGAAATTGAAAAGGAAGAAAAATCTATAGCAAATATAGAAAATGAATTAAATATAAGAGAAAAAAGGATAAGAGAAAAGCTTGCCTTTATAGGTATGGAAGAGATAGATTTATATGACCTAGAAGAAAGACTAATTGAATTAAGAGAAAAAATAAAAGAGAGAGAAGAAATAATCAGAGGTCTAAAAACCATAGAAGAAACTTATGCAGCTTTAACAAAGGACAAGGACATTGATGCCATAAAGGAAGAAGTTAAGGAAATAATAAGTCAAGATATAAACTATAATTATACTTCAGAAGAGGAAATAGATATAAGAATTTCAGAGAAATCAAATGAATTAATAGAATTAGAAAAATCTATTAAGGATATTGAAAATAAATTAGAAAATAGATATTTAGGAAAACGAAGAATACCAGAAATAGAAGAAGAAATAGAGGAAGTAAAAGAAAGCATAAAGAACCTGGAAACCAAAAAGAAATCTATTGAACTTGCAATAGAAGTTATGAAGGAGTCCTTAAGGGAAGTTAGGGGGAATTTCACTAACATATTAAATTCAAGTGTCATGGACTATTATAGTGATTTAACTAATGGTGAATATAATGAAGTTATGGTTTCTGATAATTACGAAATGAAGGTAAGGCAGAAAAATGATGTTTTAAATGCAGGAATGTTAAGCAATGGAGCAAATGACCAGCTTTACTTATCTTTAAGGCTTGCCTTTATAAAAATGATATATAAAAATACTGAATATCCTTTAATCCTAGATGATGCCTTTATTCAATATGATGATATTAGGCTGGAAAAGGCATTAAATTTATTATCAAAAATAGATATAAGGCAAATAATAATTTTTACATGTCAAAAAAGAGAAGAAGAAATATTAAAAAATAAAGGCCAGGAAGTTAATTATATTTATTTATAGCATTGACAATAATAGTATAAGAGTATAAAATTAACAATGAATAATGCAAATCATTTGCAAAGAGGTGGATTAATGAAAAGAAGAATATCAATTTTAGCTCTTATACTTGGAGTATTTTTTGCTTTTACAGCATGTACAAACAAAAGTAAAGAAAATATAAGTGAAAACATAGAAGAAAAAATAAAAATTGGAGTAACTATATATCCTCTTAAGGATTTTGCGGAAGCCATAGGTGGAGATAAGGTAGAAGTATTTTCTATAATACCTGATGGCTCTGATGCACACAGCTTTGATCCAAAGCCAACAGACTTGAAGGATTTAATTAATTCTAATTTATTTATATATAATGGTTTAGGAATGGAAGAGTGGATAGATTCAATTTTAAAGACCTTAGAGGGAACTGAAGTTAAAATTGTTGAAGCAACAACTGATATAGAACCATTAGCTGCTAGTGAAGATGATCATTCAGAAGAACATGGAGAAGACCATGAAGAAGAGGGGCACAGTCATGGACCCCACGATCCTCATGTTTGGCTTAGCTTAACAGATGGGGCGAAGGAAGCAGAAAATATTAAAAATGTTTTAGTTGAAGTTGACTCAGAAAATAAAGAATACTACGAAGCTAATTATGAAAAGCTAGTTGCTGAAATGAATAGACTAAAGGATAATTACGCTGAAAAATTTAAAAACATAGAAAATAAGAATTTAGTAACAGGACACGCTGCCTTTGCTTATATTGCAAGAGATTTTGGATTAATACAAAATAGTATAGCAGACGTTTATGGTGAAGGAGAATTAACTCCTAAAGACTTAGAAAATCTTATAAACTATTGTAAAGAAAATAATATTAAAGTAATATTTAACGAATCTACAGCTAGTGCTGATGCTTCAGAAACCCTTGCAAATGCAGTAGGGGCATCAATTGAAAAGTTATATAGCCTAGAAACACAAGAAGATAATTTAAGCTATATTGAAGCTATGGAGCATAATTTAGAAACAATATATACAGCATTATCGAAATAACTTAGATAGCTAACTGGGAATAGAAAGGTAAGAGCTAATAGGTAACGGGTGATAAGTAGTAGGTAATAAATAACAGATAACAGGTAGTATGGGGAGCTGTTTGGAATCAATGTTTTAAANTGAGATATTGNTTGCAGGCAGCCCCTTTATTTTATAGTTTTATAATAGTAAAAGGCAGCTATANAAATTACAATAATTAGAAACAATTATTTTTTATATAAGCTAATATGATAAAATAATATGGAACCAAAGATGAAACCTGAAAACTGAAAATTGAAAACTGAAAACAGAAAATTGAAAACTGAAAACTGAAAACTGAAAACTGAAAAAGTGGGGTGTGTTTTTTGAATAAAGCATTAAATTATTATAATACTCAAATAGATAAGCAAAATAGAAAATTAAATAGTTTAAATAAAATAATATTACAGCTTTCAATTCTAAGATTAGGAATATTTATTTCAGGCACTTTATTAGCTTATTACTTTTATAAAAATGAAAAGATTCTAGCAATAACAGCCTCTTTAGTTATAGCTATAATTTTATTTCTTTTTGTTGCTTATATTCATAATGAAAGAATTAATGAGAAAAATGAAGTTTTAATATACTTAGAAATAAATAAAAAAGGTCTTTCAAGAATAGATGGCAGTTTTAAGGAGTTAGAAGATAAGGGAGAGGAATTCCTGGATGAAAAGCATGGTTTTATTAATGACTTAGATATTTTTGGTAGGAACTCCTTATTTCAAATGATAAATTCTACAAGGACTAAGTTTGGAAGAAAAAAACTAGCAGAAATTCTAATGCTTAAAAATCTACCTAAGAAAGAAAATATATTAGATAGACAGGAAGCTATTGAAGAACTTTCAAAAAAGATTGAATGGAGACAAAAATTAGAAGTAAAATCTGCCATTAAAAATAGCGGAAATAGCAGTATAGAAAAATTATTAGCCTGGGCAGATAGTGAAGGCAAGGTAGGAAGTTCATTAAAAATAATACCTTATTTCTTTATAGCTATAACTTTTCTTTCTATAATTTTAGTAATTTTAAAGATAATGCCCTTTAGTTATTTAATTTTAAATTTCCTTATTAACTATGCAGTGGTAAAGGTGTTAACTAAGGATTTACAAGAAGTAATTTTACTTTTCGATAAACATAAAAAAGATATAGAAGCATACACAAATATTTTAGAGTTAATAGAAAAAGAAAAATTTGAAAGCAAATTATTAAAAAACTTAAAGGTTAAATTAACTAATGATACTAATAAAAGTGCTTACAATGAGGTGAAGGCTCTTAAAAACCTTGCAGATTGGCTAGGGGATAGTACAAAAAATGCTTACTATTTACTACTAAATGTAACATTTTTAACAGATACTTTTATATTAAGAAATATAGAAAATTGGAAAATAGAAAATGGTAAGTATCTTGAAAACTGGTTAAAGACAATGGGGGAAATTGAGGCTCTTTGTAGTATAGCTAATATTTCATTTGATTTTGGAGAATGGACTTACCCAGAAATAATTGAAAAAGAAGAGGTTGAAGGAATTGAGATTGCTCATCCAATGTTAGGAGGAAAGGCAGTTTCAAATAGCTTTAATTTAAATAGTAACTCAAAAGCAGCATTGATAACAGGTTCAAATATGTCAGGTAAAAGTACCTTTTTAAGAACTATAGGTTTAAATTTATTATTAAGTTACATTGGTGCAAAAACTTATAGTAAGGATTTTAAATGCGGAATATTTAATATATATACTTGTATGAGAACTACAGATAATCTAGAGGAAAGTATATCTTCCTTTTATGCAGAAATTCTTAGAATAAAAATACTAATAGATGCAGCTAAGAGAGGAGAAAAGGTATTTTTCCTTTTAGATGAGATTTTTAAAGGTACAAATTCAAAAGATAGACATGAAGGAGCAAGGGTGCTAATAAATCAATTGGTAGAAAATGGTTCTATAGGCCTNGTTTCAACTCATGATTTAGAATTATGTGATTTAGAAAAAACTAAAGCTTGGATAAAGAACTACAATTTCCAAGAATACTATAAAGATAATAAAATACATTTTGATTATAAATTGAGAGAAGGAAGAAGTAAGACGCAAAATGCAATTCACCTAATGAAACTAGCAGGAATAGAATTTAAGGAGTTTTAATAACTCCTTTTTTCTTATAATTTATTTAAAAAATACAGTTAATATATATTTTGGGACAAAGTAAAAAGCAAAATAATTGTTGCATATTGTCAATTATGGTATAATAACTGCATATTAGATGAAAAATTCGATTGGAAATTAGGTGAGATAATGGAAGAAGGGTACAAAAATAGTGAGAATAATATATTTGAGAAAAGTAATAGAGACATTAATGTACTTGGAGTAATTTCAATTATTAAAGTTATAACAATAATTTTAATTTTTTTTGGAGTTATGAATAATGTAGTATATAAAATAAATATTTTTAATATTAAATTTTTATATGGTACAACTCAAATGTATTCTTTATTAGTTCCTGTATTTCTAATTATCGGATATATACTGTGGAAATATATTTTGATATATATGTATAAATTAAAAAAATCCAATGGAATAGAAATTGCTGCCGATGTAATTTACATAGCAATTGTAACGGCTTTAATACTGGTAACCAATTCTTATGAAAGTCAATATAAATTCTTATATATGTTTAATATTATTTCAGCAACAATTAGATTTGGCAAAAGTTATGGCTTAAAAATTTCATGGATAACTTCCATAATAATATGCTCAATAGATTTAATTTCTAGAAGGGATTTAACAATAAATACATATTTTCAAACGGATTTAATTATGAGTCTAGGATTTATTCTTGTTGCTTGGATACTTGGTGAATATGTAAAGTCAGAAAGCAAGCAAAGAGAAGAACTTCAAGAGGAGTTAAGAAGAGAAACAAAAAGGCATAATTATATTGAAGAAATATTGTTAAATAATGAAGCCTGTTATGATTTGCTTATAGAAAACTCCCAAGAAGCCATATATATTCATAATAATGAAAAAGTACTATATGCTAATGAGCATGCTTTAAAGTTATTTGGAGCCAAGTCCTTATATGAATTAAATACAAGAGGATTTAATCGTAGTAAAGATAAACTAATTTATTGTAAGAGATATGCTGAAATATATTCAAAAATATATAATAACAAATTATCTCATGTTTCCTTTGAAGACAAGTTCTTAGATAAGGATGGAAATGAACAAGCTTTCTTAAGTACTTCAGCCTTTTGTTCATATGAAAAAAAACAAGCAATATTAACAATTACTAGAGATATTACACCTAAAAGGGAAGTACTAAGATTAAGGAAAGACGTGGAAAATCAAATTAAGCTTTTAGAGGAAATGCGAGAATATAATGAATATGTTACAGAATTCTTTTCTAATGTATCTCACGAACTAAAAACCCCATTGAATATTATATCTTCCTCTACCCAGCTATTAAAATCTTATTATAGACAAGATGATTCCGATTTAGAAGTTAAAAAGATTAGCTATATAGAAAGTATTTATCATAATTGCAATAGGCTAACAAGACTTATAAATAATTTATTAGATATTACAAAGTTTGATTCTGGCTTTATCAATCTTCAAAGGCATAATAGGGATATTATAAGTGATGTTGAAAATATAGTAATGTCTATAATACCATATGCTGAAAGCAAGGGAATTGAAGTAATATTTGATACTGATATTGAAGAAAGAATAATGGCCTTTGATCAAGATAAGGTAGAAAGAATTATTTTAAATTTACTTTCAAATGCCCTAAAGTTCACAAATAGGGGAGGAAATATATTTGTGAACATAGTTAATGCAGAGAACTATGTTTCAATATCAGTAAAAGACACAGGAACAGGAATACCTGATGATAAAAAAGAATTTATCTTTGAAAGATTTATGCAGGTAGATAAGACCCTAAGAAGAAATCATGAAGGGACAGGCATAGGCCTATCAATAGTTAAATCCTTCGTGGAATTACATGGAGGTAAAATTGAAGTTTATAGTGAAATAAATAAGGGAAGCGAATTTATTATAACTTTACCTTATTCCATAATTGATACAGATGAAGAAGATTTAATTAATGCTAAGATCAACAATAATATTATGGAAAAAGTAAGTTTAGAACTATCTGATATATAAGAAGATTAACAAAGGAGGAAGGATATGCTAGAAGTCGAATTTATAGAAATATTTATAAGAGCAATGCCTGAACAAGTTTTATTGGTTATAGGTTCGTATATATTGTCAAAAACAAAATTAAATGAGAAAAGGATTCTAATATCGGGGTTTGTAATGGGGGTAGCCTTATATGCTTTTAGATTACTTCCAGTACAATTTGGTGTTCATACATTATTTGGAATATGTTTACTAGCAGTTTTAAATTATAAAGTTAACAAAATAAATATTATTAAATCTATACAGGTGTCAGCCATCAATTATATAATTCTGTTTGTGTCTGAAACTATTTTGATATTTATTTTACAGTTATTAAAAATTAATTTAGATGCAGTTTTTGCAGATCCTATACTAAAAACACTTATAGGAACACCGTCCCTTTTAATTTATGCTATTTTTATTTATATTATTGATAGAATTCAAAAGGTTCATAATAAAAAATTATATTAAGCTTTATATTCTGCATTTTGCAATATAAGCTATTCAAAAAAGGAGATTGTAGGCAATCTTCTTTTTTTGTATTCACAGCTGATAAGCAATTTTTTAGAAATGTTTGTAAATATAATGAAAAATACTAAAAATAATGGCATAATATACCTAGGAACTAAATTTTAAGGGGTATGTCTATGGCTTTTATTATAATTGATTTAGAATTTAACAATCTAGAAGATATAAGTAAATATAAACCAAATGTATTTAATGAAAATCCTGAACTTAGAGAAGTGGAGCTTGATAATGAAATTATAGAAATAGGCGCAATAAAATTAGATAACTACATGCAGCCTATTACAGAGTATAAAGCATATATAAAGCCTTCAGTAATAAAAGTGTTAAATCCTAAAATATCAGAAATTACAAATATACAAGAGGCAGATTTAAAAAATGGGATAACTTTTAAGGAAGGTATGGATGGATTAAAGAAACTTATAGATGAAGGAGATATAATTTGTTCTTGGGCTAAGGATGATATTATAGAAATAATAAATAATGCAATATATCATAAATATGAGGATTTAAGCTGGTTAGGTTCATACCTTGATATTCAAGAATATTCAACAAAAATATTAGGTAAAAAGAAGTCTTTAAGTTTAAAGCANGCTTTAGATGAATTAAAGATAAAAGTAGATACAACAAAATTACATGATGCTTTAAATGATGCAATTTATACATCCTTTGTCTTTAAAAGAATATATAATTCAAGGGCGGTTAAAAATTACATGATTAAAGATATATACAATATGCCAGCCTTAGAAATTAAAAATTTAAATGAATATAAAATAGATAAAAGTAAGGTAAGTCAAAAATGTCCAAAATGCAAAATACCACTAGAACTTGAATATGAATTAATTCCATTAAAATGGAGATTTGTATCTTTAGGGACATGCTCTAAATGTAAAAATAAAATAATAAATGAGCTTATTATTAAAAGGACCTTTAGCAATGAAGAAATATATAAAGAAATGTATTCTTTTTTAGATGAAATTGAATATATTAATTATTGTGACAAGGTTAAAAAAGTAAGGTTAAAACTTAATAAAGTGTTAAAATAACCATATTTTAAAATATAATATTTTTAAATATGTTAAAATATATATGACCTAGTTAAATAATTTATAGGAGAAGATGAATAGATGAATATTGCATTTTTTTTAACCCCTAAAAATGAGGTTATATATGAATACTTAGATGCAACAATGAGACAAGTTATAGAAAGAATGGAGCATCACGGATATACAGCCATTCCATTAATTGACAAAGAAGGAAAATACGTAGGGACCTTAACTGAGGGAGATTTACTTTGGAAATTAAAAAGTACACCAGATTTAAATTTTAAGAACACAGAAAATGTAAAAGTAACTGACATACCTAGAAGAAGAAAACATAAAAGTGTTTCAATTAATTCAACAGTAGAAAGCTTAATTTCTTTAGCTATAAATCAAAACTTTGTTCCTGTAGTAGACGATAATGGAATATTTATTGGAATAATAAAAAGAAGCGATATAATTAACTATTGCTATAAGGAAATAAAGAAAAATAAAATCATATAAAATCTTAACTAAGGAGGAGATGAATAATGATAATAGTAATATCTCCAGCAAAAACTTTAGATTTTGAAAAAAGATATGAAAACTTACCTATAACCAATCCCAGGTTTTTAAATAAATCTAAGGAAATAATGAAAGAGTTAGTAAAATACGACAGTTCGTCCTTAGAAAAGCTAATGAAAGTAAGTGCAAAATTAGCAAAGCTAACTGAAGAAAGAAATGAAAAATGGAATACTAGTTTAGAAAGTGCAAAACAAGCCTTATTAGCTTTTAGAGGGGAAGTATTTAGAGGAATGGATTCCTTAAGTTTTACAGATGCAGAATTATTTTATGCAAATGATCATCTTAGAATTTTATCCGGCTTATACGGAGTTTTAAGACCCTTTGATGGTATTAATGAATATAGATTAGAAATGGGAACAAAACTACCAGTAGAGGGGAAAAAAAATCTTTATGAATACTGGGGTAAAACTTTAGAAGAAAGTATAGCTGAGGAACTAAAAAATAGCAGCAGTAAGATCCTTATAAATTTAGCTTCTAAGGAATACTATAAGTCAATAGAAGCTATCGAAAAAGAAAAGGAAATACAGGTTATAACTCCAGTTTTTAAAGAACTAAGAGGAGATGAATATAAAGTTATAACCATAAGAGCTAAAAGGGCAAGGGGCCTTATGACTAGGTATATTATACAAAATGAAATTGATAATATAGAGGATATAAAAAAATTTAATATAGAAGACTATGAATATAATGAAGAATTATCAAATGATAAAGAGTTAGTCTTTACAAGATAGGTTTTTATAAGCATAAGCTTTATTATTAAATTTTAATAAATATCTAAAAACAAAGTTTTAGAGTTATAAGAGGAGTGAAAAACATGGAAAATGCAAACAGAGAACAAACAATGGGAGATTTACTAAAGGATTTCGATGTAAAAAGAATACATAGTGGAGATATTTTAGATGGTGTAGTAATTGATGTTAATGATAAAGAAGTAATGGTAAATATAGATTATGCTTTTGATGGTGTTATAGCAAGAGAAGACTTAACAAATACAGACCAAAATCCTTTAGAAGTTGTAAATAAGGGAGATCAAATTAAAGTATATGTATTATCACCTCATGATGGAGAAGGTTATGTTAAGTTATCAAGAAAAAAAGCCTTAGAAATCACTGAAAGAGAAGACATAAAAAGAGCTTTTAAAAATGAAGAAAATGTAAAGGTATATATAAAGGAAGAAGTAAAGGGTGGATTAGTAGCTTATTATGGAAATATAAGAGTATTTATTCCTGCTTCCCTAGCATCAAGAGAAAGAATAGAATTAAGTTCATTAATAGGTAAAGAATTAGAAGTTAAAATAATCGAATTAGATTTTAGAAACAGAAAGGTAGTAGCATCTAGAAGGGTTATAGAAGATGCAATATATGAAAGCAAAAAGAAAGAGCTTTGGGCAGAGATTAAATCAGGAGAAAAAAGAAAAGGTATAGTTAAGAAAATCATAAGAGTTGGAGCAATAGTAGACCTTGGTGGAATAACAGGTTTAATCCACATCAACGACCTAGCTTGGGGAAGAGTTAAAAGAGTTGAAGATGTAGTAAAGGTTGGAGATGAAGTAGAAGTTTTCCTTGGAGAAGTAGATGCTAAAAACGAAAAAGTATCTTTAATTCTGAAAGATGTAAACAAGGATCCATGGGTAACAGAAGTAACAAAAATAAAATCTGGAGATGTAGTTGAAGGTAAAGTTGTTAAATTCCTAAACTTCGGAGCCTTTGTTGAAATATTCCCAGGAGTAGAAGGTTTAGTTCACATTAACGAAATTACAGATGAAAACATAGCTAAGCCATCAGATCTTCTAACAATAGGACAAAAGGTAAAAGTTAAAGTATTAGATATAAATAAAGAAGATAAGAGAATATCCCTATCAATAAAAGATGCGGATGAAAAATCAAAAGAATATTTACAATACAACGATT
>JGI24711J26586_10000664_pt1 | contig 26661 bp, 22 predicted proteins | sample BioPla3DNA1_FD_26586 | JGI IMG/M metagenome (IMG submission 26586)
ACCATACCCGCTCCTTAGCTTCTTTAATTTCGGAAAGGGGCCGAAGCCTCCCCTATCCTATCTCCGATTTACCTGCACCGCCTGATCGGGACGCTTCGGAGNCACAGCTCCCGGGCGATGTCTTGTCCCATCACCTGGTGACGGGATTAAGCGTCAGCTTACTGTNCTTCGGCTACGCGGCAAGAGCGTAATTNTTGTTGCCAGTTAATGATTTGACGTTTGAGATTAAAGTGCAAACCGACAACGCACTGCATGCTTACAAACCACCTCTACCCGCTGTCAAAACCAGTCAACCCCATGCCTTTGTATCTCGCTGATAGTCAATCAAAACAAGGGTTTATTTGAGTTGCGAGTAACAAAGCGCCACAAAGTTAGCGTTTTCCCCTCAAAAAAGCAAGTTAATTTACCTTCACACCCGCGTGATTTCAAACATCATTCGTGATTTTACACATCATTCGTGATTTTGCACACCATTTCCAAAGATGATCCATGATTACCTTAAACATATCCGGTTTCATTTTAAAATCCGCGTGAAAAAATGTATTTTTGTGAACGATACAAGGGTTGAATGAAAATTTAAAGGTCATGAACAAGATTGTCGCCAAAGAGTACCTATCTGAGCGGGTGGTCCGTTTCGAAGTTGAAGCCCCGCTAATCGCCAAAAGTCGTCGTGCCGGCCACTTCGTGATCGTCCGCGTGGGCAAGAAGGGGGAGCGTGTTCCCTACACCATTGCCTCGGCCAACGTGGAAAAGGGAACCATCACGCTGGTGGTGCAGCGCGTGGGTAAGTCATCCGAAAAGCTCTGCCTCTTGGAGGTGGGCGATCACATTACCGATTTGGTGGGTCCGCTGGGGAAAGCGACCGACATCGAGAAATTCGGGACGGTGGTTTGCGCCGGGGGAGGCGTGGGGGTGGCCCCCATGTTGCCCATCATCGAAGCGATGAAGCAGGCCGGCAACCGGGTCATCTCGGTTATCGCCGCGCGTACCAAGGAGCTGATCATCTTGGAGGAGCAGGTAAGGGAGCATTCCGATGAGGTGGTGATCATGACCGACGATGGGTCATACGGCAAAAAGGGGTTGATCACGGCCGGCGTGGAGGAGGTCATCCAGCGGGAAAAGGTAGACCGCTGCATCACCATCGGCCCCGCTATCATGATGAAGTTCGTCGCCGAGTTGACCAAAAAGTACAACGTGCCCACGGTGGCGTCGCTCAACACCATCATGGTCGATGGGACGGGCATGTGCGGTGCCTGCCGCGTAACCGTTGGGGGGCAGACCCGGTTCGTTTGTGTCGACGGCCCCGAGTTTGATGCCCACCAGGTAGATTTCGACGAGATGCTGATGCGTTTGAAAGCGTACGATTAAACATAGGTGATAATATAAGGTATGAGCGAATATTTAAAAACGGAACGGGCGAAAGAGTGGCGCACGGCGTTGCGCACATCGCTGAAGAACAAGGACCGCGTTGCCATCCCGCGGGTGCAGATGCCCGAGCGGGATCCCATGGTACGTCGGCACAACCATGATGAGGTGAACCTGGGGCTTACCCCTGAGCAGGCCATGGGTGAGGCACGCCGCTGCCTCGACTGCGCGAACCCCACCTGCATCAGCGGTTGCCCGGTGGAGGTCAATATCCCGAAGTTCATCAAGAACATCGAGCGCGGCGAGTTCCTCGAAGCGGCGAAAACGCTGAAAGCATCAAACGCGCTACCGGCCGTCTGCGGCCGCGTTTGCCCGCAGGAGCGGCAGTGTGAGAGCCAGTGCTTTTACACGCTCAAGCTGAACAAGGAGCCGGTGGCAATTGGCCACCTGGAGCGATTTGCCGCCGACTACGAGCGGGAGAGTGGCCAGGTATCCATCCCGGAGACTGCGCCAGCCAATAATATTCAGGTCGCCGTGGTGGGCTCGGGACCTGCCGGTCTCTCCTTCGCGGGCGATATGGTGAAGCTGGGATACGACGTAACCGTTTTCGAGGCGCTCCACGAGCTGGGGGGCGTCCTACGGTACGGGATTCCCGAGTTCCGCCTTCCCAGCGAGATCGTCGACGTTGAGATAGATAGCCTTCGCGCGATGGGGGTGAAGTTCATAACCAATTGCATCGTGGGGAAGACCATTTCTCAAGAGGACCTCGTTGACGAGGGATTCAAAGGGATCTTCGTGGGCAGTGGTGCCGGGTTGCCCAACTTCATGAACATCCCCGGTGAGAACCTGGTGGGCGTGATGTCGTGCAACGAGTACCTCACGCGGGTGAACCTGATGCAGGCGGCCGACCCGGATAGCGATACCCCGGTGTACAAGGGAAAAAGGGTGGCTGTTATCGGCGGGGGTAACACGGCCATGGACGCCGTGCGCACCGCGAAGCGCCTCGGCGCGGAGAAGGCGGCCATCGTTTACCGCCGCACCGAAGCGGAGATGCCGGCAAGGGTAGAAGAGGTCAAGCACGCGAAGGAGGAGGGCATCGAGTTCTTTACCCTGCACAACCCGCTTCGGTACGAGGGCGACGAGCGGGGGCGGGTACAGCGGGCCGAGCTGCAGCGCATGCGCTTGGGCGAACCCGACGCGTCGGGTCGTCGCCGCCCCATCCCCATCGAGGGCGACACCGTTTGGCTGGAGGTAGACGAGGTGATCGTGAGCGTGGGGGTCTCCCCCAACCCGCTCATTCCCCAGTCGTTCACGGGTTTAGAGATCACCCGATGGGGTACCATCGTGGTCAACGAGGAGACCATGCAGACCGCCGACGAGATGATCTTCGCGGGGGGCGATATCGTGCGTGGCGGGGCGACCGTTATCCTGGCCATGGGCGACGGGAGAAGGGCCGCCAAGGCGATGCACCGGTACTTGCAAGGCGAAGGATAATCTGATATACGTTTAATAACCAACGGTTCATGCAACAACCAACGACAGAGAAAGCAGTTAACGGTAGGGAAAGCAACCAACAATACAACCAATAGCACAACTAACAACTAAGTTATCCGCGTAACCTATGGAGACAGATCCTATTAAGATACTGGCAGACGCCCATATCCCCTTCCTGCAAGGGGTTGCCGAGCGGTACGGCGAAGTGGAATACCTGCCCGGCAACCAATTCACACCGGATGCCGTGAAAGAGAAAGACGCGCTGATCGTCCGCACCGTGACCCGGTTCAACGAGGAGATGCTGGCCGGTAGCCGGGTCAAGTTGATTTGCTCGGCCACCATTGGGTTCGACCATATCGACACCGCGTATTGCGATGCCCAAGGCATCGCCTGGCGCACCGCCCCGGGCTGCAACGCCTCCTCCGTGGAGCAGTACGTTACCGCCTCCCTGCTCTACCTGGCACGGAAATATCGCTTTCAGCTGAACGAGAAAATGATAGGCATCGTGGGCGTGGGGAACGTGGGTAGCAAGGTGGCCGTCGCGTGCGAAAAGCTGGGCATGAGGGTGCTCCTAAACGACCCCCCACGGGAAGAGCTGGAAGGGTCAGCGGCGTTCACCCCCATTGAGACCATTCAGCGGGAGGCCGATATTATCACCTTTCACACGCCACTCACGCGGGACGGAAAGCACAAGACCTACCATCTCGCGGACAGCGAGTTCTTGAGTGCCACCGCACGACAACCGTTTATTATTAACGCTGCGCGGGGAGGAGTAGTTGATAACCGTGCCTTAATCCATGCACTGCGCGATGGGAACGTTTCCGGGGCGATTATCGACTGCTGGGAGAACGAGCCCAATATCGACTTAGAGCTGCTCAAGTTGGTAGATATCGCGACCCCCCATATCGCGGGGTACAGCGCGGATGGCAAGTGGAACGCCACCAAGATGAGCCTGGAACAACTGAGCGACTTCTTTCAACTGGATGTAGCCCCACGGTACCAGGAGATTCCAGCCCCCACGAAGCCACTTGTTTCTCTTCACAACGTGGAACCGTCACAGCAACTTGAAAAGGCCGTGTGGCACACCTACAACCCGGCACTGGAAACGGAAGCCTTGAAAGCCGTTCCCGGCGATTTCTACCACTTCCGCTCCCACTACCCCCTCAGAAGGGAATACCCGGCACACCGCGTTACCGGGTGTGATAAGTTGGTAGCGCCATTGTTGACGAATCTGGGGTTTCAAATCATCCGCTAACAACCTCATATTAATCCAACATCTATGGCCGACCCAATATTTTATCATAGATTATGATAAATATCGCCTTCTTGACTTTTTTTATTAAACAAAAAAAGGTAAATTTGCAACTGTGAAAAGTCAATCGCAAGAGTCTTTGATATAACACGATAATATTCAATTTTATTAATTAATTATAACAAAACATGAAAAGAAAATCTCGTATTTTGACAGTGTTGCTGGTCGTAGGATTAGCTATTTTCTCTACTTCATGCAGCAACAAGTTAAAGCCATTGGATCAAAACAACTTTAATGTGACTCCTTCACCGATCGAAACGGTTGGGAACAAGATCCCTGTTACCATTAATGGGACCTTCCCTGAAAAATGGTTCCACAAGAACGCCATCGTGACGATTACACCGGTACTCAAGTACGGGAACAATCAGGAGGTAATGGGTACACCCTACAGTTTTCAAGGTGAAAAGATCTCGGGGAACCGAGTAACGGTACCTCAAAGCCGAGGAGCCAACGTGACCATGAACTCCACATTTGACTACGTTCCGGAAATGTTATCGTCAGAACTCTACCTGCGGTTCGACGGAAGGGTTAAGAACAAGCGGTCTAACCTACCCGACCTGAAGGTTGCCGATGGGGTTGTCGCCACTTCTGCCTTGGCCGATGCGAAAACTACCGCTCCATCAGTCGCCCCAGACGGTTTCCAACGCATTATCGAGGATGTCCAGGAAGCCAGTATCATGTTCATTATTGAACAGGCCAACCTGCGCGACAGCGAGTTGAACAAGGGTGACGTAACCGAATGGAAACGTCGCGTGGAAGAGGCATTTAATGATCCCAAGCAGAACCTGAACGTGGAGGTATCGGCATACGCCTCGCCCGACGGCGGATTTTCCTATAACGAACGGCTGGCTGCACAGCGCGAAAGAAACACCTCCCGCTACTTAGAGGGTGAGATGAGCAAACGAAATATCGATACCGAGGTCTACGCGCACTACACGGCTCAGGACTGGGAAGGGTTTAGGCAACTCGTCTCCGCGTCGAACCTGCAGGACAAAGAGCTGATTTTACGCGTACTCGAGATGTACCCAGATACCGAAACCCGTGAGCGTGAAATCAAGAACATCTCCTACGTGTTCGAGGACCTGGCTGAAACCATTCTCCCTCAACTGCGTCGTTCACGTCTTATCGCCAACATCGAGATCATTGGTAAGTCAGACGAAGAGATCATGACTGCCTGGAATAACAACCCGAAAGAGTTGACCGTTGAAGAGCTGCTTTACGCGTCCACGCTCACCAACGACGAGACCGTGAAAGAGCGTATCTACCAGTACGCTACCGCCAACTTCTCCAGCGATTACAGGGGATGGAACAACATTGGAACCATGTTCTTCAAGCAGGGTGATTACGCGAAAGCCGCGCAATCGTTCGACCGCGCCGCCCAAGTGAATTCCTCCGCTCCCGAGGTGAACATGAACAAGGCACTGCTCGCTATCCTGGAAAACGACTTGGTGAAAGCCAACGAGCTGCTGGGTAGATCTGCCGGTGCCGATGGACTTGACAGCGCGATGGGCCTCTTAAGCCTGCTGCAAGGGAATTACAACCAGGCCGTGAACGCCTACGGGAACAGCGTGAGCAATAACGCCGGACTTGCCCACCTCCTCATAAGGGACTACAACAAGGCGAAGCAGACGCTCGATGCCGTAGAAAACCCGGATGCAACCACCGCTTACCTGCTGGCCATCATCGCGTCGCGTACCAATAACTTCAACGACGTGATGGCGAACCTGCGCACGGCCATCGGACGTGACCGAGGTATCGCAACCCGGGCGTTGAACGACCTCGAGTTTGCCAAATACCGCACGAACCAAGACTTCATGTCGATCCTAAGATAATTGCCATCAGGGATCAACTTGATACCGATAGTTTTAAAAAAGAGCGAGCCTGATAAAGCTCGCTCTTTTTATTGCGATTCTTTTACTATCTTCGCGTAATTTTCTGGCACAGGGGTAAAAACGATGATAGCGTTAAAAGAGATCGTTCGGTACTGTTACGTGTACCTACCCTTAAGCAACGTGTATAACGATTGATAGAGAATTTATAAGATGATGAATTTTGTTGAAGAGCTCCGCTGGCGCGGTATGATACAAGAGATCATGCCAGGTACAGAAGAGGCGTTGTTGAAAGGACGGGCGTCGGGCTACCTGGGCATCGATCCCACGGCAGATTCCCTGCATATTGGTCACCTGGTGGGCGTGATGATGCTCAGGCATTTTCAGCGTGCGGGGCACACCCCCATCGCCCTGGTGGGCGGTGCCACGGGAATGATTGGCGACCCCTCGATGAAATCGGCGGAGCGTAACCTGCTTGATGAAGAGACCTTACGTCACAACCAGGAAGCGATTAAGAAACAACTGGGGAAATTCCTTGATTTCGAAAGCGATATCGCCAACCGGGCGATGCTGGTAAACAATTACGACTGGATGAAGGGGTACACGTTCCTCAACTTCATCCGCGACATTGGCAAGCATATCACGGTCAACTACATGATGGCCAAAGATTCCGTGAAAAAGCGCATTAGTGGCGAAGCGGGCGAAGGGATGTCGTTCACCGAGTTCTCTTATCAACTGCTGCAGGGGTACGATTTCCTGCACCTCTACCGTGAGAAGGGGTGCATTCTCCAGTTAGGCGGATCGGACCAGTGGGGCAACATCACCACCGGCACCGAGCTTATTCGTCGCGTGGAGGGTGGTGAGGCGTTCGGGTTGGTCTGCCCCCTGATCACCAAGGCCGATGGCGGCAAGTTCGGCAAGACCGAGAGCGGCAACGTATGGCTTGATAGCCGTTACACGTCGCCCTACAAGTTTTACCAGTTCTGGTTAAACGTGAGCGACCCGGATGCCGAGAAATACATCAAGATATTCACCTCGCTAAGCAAGGAGACTATCGAGGACCTGGTGACCGAGCAACGGTCGGCCCCCCACCTGCGTCCGCTGCAAAAGCGGTTGGCCGAGGAGCTCACGGTGATGGTGCACTCGCGGGAAGCGTACGAGATGGCGGTGAACGCGTCGAACATCCTGTTCGGCAGATCTACCTCCAAGGAGCTGCGTGCGATCGACGAGGAGACGTTCCTTCAAGTATTCGAGGGGGTACCGCAATTTACCGTCTCCCGCGACAAACTGGCAAGGGGCATTGCGGCGGTGGAACTGCTCACCGAGGAGGCCGCGGTATTCCCCTCCAAGGGCGAGATGCGCAAAACCGTACAAGCGGGTGGTGTGATGATCAACAAAGAGCGACTGGAAGCGTTCGATGAACCCATCGACCACTCCCACCTGATTGGCGACAAGTATATCCTCGCGCAACGGGGCAAGAAGAACTACTTCCTGCTGATCGCGGAGTAGCAGGTCTCTATAACACCGTACAGAAGCCGAGCAAAATGGCTTCAAGAACAAATTGTCCCTGAAATATTTGGAAGGTGCAGGGATTTATTCTATTTTTGCACTGCTTTTCACGAAGCATATAAGGATTGTCCCATAGTGTAATGGTAGCACTCCTGGTTTTGGTTCAGTCAGTCTAGGTTCGAATCCTGGTGGGACAACCATCTGTTAAAATAACCACCCGAAATACAGGTGGTTATTTTTTTGCATTTAATGTATTCCCCAATTTTCACCCCGATTTTAAAACGACGTAGCACCCCTAATAACTCGGCAAGTAATGGGAGTCCTTCACCGACTAGTTGCTTTCAAGCCTCATGGGGCGTTAGGTGGCAGCGGTAGTCGCAGAAGCTGGCCACCTCCTCGCTGTGGGTGATAAAGATAGCTATCCTGTTATTGAGTGCCGCCTTCAGGTTGTTCAGAAAGCGTTTCTCTGTCTCGGTATCGAGTGCCGAGGTAGCTTCGTCAAGCAGCAGCACTTTCCCTTTACGCAGCAGCGCACGGGCAATGGCGATACGTTGCGCCTGCCCTTCTGAAAGTCCCCCTCCACTTTCTCCCAGCAGCGTGTCCAGCCCGTCCGGCATATCAAAAACAAAATCAGCTGCAGCAATCGTGAGCACCTGTTTCAGCATGGTATCATCGGCGTTTGGATCGCCTAGGAGCAGGTTTTCGCGTATCGTGCCGCTAAAGAGCGAACCACCTTGTGGAACGTAGACGAAATTGGCGCGTGTCTGTTCCGAAACATCCATAGAGAGTGTCTCATCGGTGATACGGATAATACCGCTGTTGGGCTTAACCAGTCCGAGCAGGAGCCGTAGGAAAGTGGTTTTTCCCGCGCCCGTCCTCCCGGTCAGCGCCACCATCGTACCGGGTTTAGCCGTCATGGAAAACTCATGCAACACGGGCTTGCCACTACCCTTGTAACCAAAGGTCAACCTATCCACGTGAAGCGTGACGTTGCCCTGCAAGGGGGTGGATTCCCCACTCTCTTCTTTAGCAAAACCGGTGAGGTAAATCAGTCGCTCTATCGATGCCTTCGCGGTAATAAGGGTGGGAAGCAGCCGCATCAGGTCGTGCAGGGGACGCTGAATCCTCCCCACCAGTTGTATGTACGCCGTCATAGCGCCAAAGGTGACGGTACCCTTTGCCAAGCCGTACGCGCTCCACAGGAAGGCGGTGAGGTAGCCCCCGTTAAACGCGACACCCATGATGAGGTTGGCAACTACCGAAACCCCGGTACGCTTATCCACGCTGCCGTGCAGCCTCGACTGCAAATCCTGCAACCGCTCAAGCTCGCTCTCCTGACGTTCAAAGGTGCGGATGACCGGTTGGTTCAGCAGGTTCTCCTCCACCATAGCGGTAATTTGGCTTTCGCTCTCTTTAATTTCACGTGTATACTTGTGCATTAAACGGTAGTAGCCTTTACCGAACAGGGCGATAATCGGCAAACAGACACCCAAGATAATAGCCAGCATGGGGTCCAAGATATAGAGCACTACCAGGGCACCTACAAATTGCGCGGCGGCAACGATGCAAAGGGGAATCGTGGTAACCATCACGTTCACCACTTCATCACTATCCTTGATAAACCGGGTAAGCATATCGCCACTATGCAGCAACGACAGCTCCTGCCAGCGGGTGTAGAGCAGTTGCGAAAACAGGTTATAACGGATAGCGTTGCCCAGTTTCACCTCCGTCATTCTCCGCAGCCGAATGTCCATAACGCGAAAGAGTATACTGAGGGCCATCAGCAGGATAAGCAGCAGGGCGTAATCGATTAGTTCGCCCTCCCGTGCCTTGGTGGCAATATCGATGACCTGTTTCGAGCACCAGACAAAAGCGAGCGTAAAGAACACCCCCAGCAATCCCAGCAGGATAATTAGTGCTATCCGGAGCCGAAAACCCCGGGTGATAGAGCGGGCAAAAGAGAGCGTCGCCTTCATATCTTGTAGTGATAAGTACCTATAATAGCACAAAGGTAACAAAAGTTTATCAAGCTATTCGCTCCAACAGCAATATATGATAATCACAACCATCGGCTATCTCAGCGGAACAAAGAGATGGAGAAACGAAAACTAAATAAATAGATGATGAAACAGGGTTGTTAAAAAGCATTAAATACGGGGTGTGCGCGGCCATTTATTTACGATTCGCGAAAAGAATGCACGTTTTGTGATTACATTTGTACAAAAAGAATGTGACGATGTCAGCCATAGAGAAACCTGCTAACTCCCACTTCCTGCGCCTGCTTAGCGCGGCTATTTGGGGTCACCCGCTCGAGGCGAGTGATTTCGAAGGGATTGACAAGTCGATTTGGAACGAGATAGCCTCTATGGCGCAACGGCAGAGCGTGAGAGCCCTTGTTGCCGATAAAGTATTGTTGCTTCCTGCAGACTGTCTTCCCCCAAGCGATATAACGTTGCGGTTTATCTCCGTGATCGAGCAGACGAAAAACGCGAACCGCGTAATGATCAACCTGCTGAAAGAGCTGCAGGAGGAGTACACACGGGCGGGGTTCCCTTTTCTCTTACTAAAAGGGTTGGCCAACGGCGTGAACTACCCCGAGCCGTTGCTGAGAAACCCGGGCGATATCGATTTGCTCCTGTATAAGAAAGGCGATTACGAACGAACGAGAGAGTGGCTTACCCAAAAGGGCGTTGACATTGAACCGGGCGGGGTTGTACATTACAAGTACGATCGCAACGGTATCGCGGTGGAGAACCACTCCCACACCACCTACTTCAACAACAGGCGGTACAACCAGCGGTTTGCACGGGTTGAGGAAGCTATTTTGACAAAAGGAGATTTCGCCACCGTGGATATCGACGGCGAGACTTCGGTATCGGTATTGCCCATGACGTTCAACGCCTTCTTCCTGTTCCAGCACCTGTTTCACCATTTCGTGAACTTCGGCGTGGGGTTGCGACAGGTGTGCGACTGGGTGCTGTTTCTGCACAAGCACCAGGCGGAGATAGATGGCGATGAATTTACCCGCCTCGCCAAGCAATTCGCCCTACTCTACCCCATGCAGCTGTTCGCCCGTATCGCCGTTGACTACTTGGGGACACCGGAGGCTATATTCCCGTTTCCGATGATACCCAACAACCGCCACGCGGATAAGGTAATGTGTGACCTCTTAGAGGGCGGCAACTTCGGCTTTCACAGGCCGGGGAAAAAGCGCCCGGATGAGAAGATGGCGGGCATGTGGTTCTCGTTTGTCACCACGATCAAGCGTTCGATAAAGTTTGCCGACATTTCGCCGCAACATTGTGGCATACTTCCCTTTACGAAGCTCATCAACCGACTTAAAATTGGATTTAAGCATTGACTAAAATATACTATACTATCGCGGGGCACCTGATGGCCATAGAGACCCCCTCACCGGGGGATACCGCTCGACTGTTGCCCAGTTTTACACCGTTTCGGGTTGTACACGGATCCGGAAGCCCCACTCCACCTGATCAGTCGCCTCTCCTGCTGCTTTTCAAGGGAAACGAGAAGCTGGAGAAACCTGACGGCGAGCCAAGCGAGGAGGTGTGTCTCGATGGGGTGATGTTCAGCATCTACCACCGCGAAGGCAGCACGTGGGTGGCTATTGAGCGCGATGGCGTGGAATATGTCATGTTCGTCTCGGCAGATAAAAGGAGCTACAAGTGCAACCTGTCGCTAACCGACCCGGGGGAGCGTTTTTTCGCCATCGCCTTTCTTCGTATCGCATTCTTGCTGGCATCGGCCCCCTACCGGACCCTGAAATTACACGCCTCGGTAATCGAGAAAGGGGGCGAAGCTCTGGTATTCTTGGGCAAGAGCGGCACGGGCAAGAGCACGCACAGCAGGCTGTGGCTCAAGCATGTGCCGGGGTGCTCCCTCCTAAACGACGATGAGCCCATCGTGCGCATCATGGATAACGGCGAAGTGCGCGTTTTCGGGGCACCCTGGAGCGGCAGCACACCTTGCTACCGCGACGTGTCGGCAAAAACGGTGGCCCTCGTGCAGTTGGAGCAACATAGCGAGAACATCCTCACCGGGCCATTGGGTACGGAGGCCTTCGCCCCGCTGTTCCAGTCGGTCGCCCTGTTGCAGTCCGATGAAATCCACAGGCAGCAGGTGGTAACCACGGTGCTTGATATCGCCGAGAGGGTACCGGTCTACAGGCTCCGCAACAAACCCGACCGGGAGGCGGTAGCCCTCTCCGCATCGCTCCTGACCGACAAAAACATTCTGTTATGAACAATATAACACGGGCAACGGTAAGCAATAGCGTGCTGTTTCACGAGGTGGCGGAGGTGGTAGCGTCAGGGCATCGGGTACAGATCGTGGGCAAAGGCAACAGCATGTTTCCCCTGATCAGGGGTGGCATCGATAAAATAGTGCTGCGGAAAACCGACAACCACTCGATAACCAAAGGGAACCTGCTGCTTGTAAAGTTGGCAAACGGCAACTACGTGCTGCACAGGGTAAAAAAGCATGATCCCCACACCGTGACCCTGCAGGGCGATGCCAACCTGCGCGGCGTTGAAACCTGCCGAAGGGAAGATATCATCGCAGAGGCGGTAGAGGTGATCAGGGGCAAGAAGAAGGTAACCAAAGGGAGTTTCGCGTGGAAGCTGTTTCACCTGTTAAGCTTGCAGCCTTACGGTGTACGCCGGGTGGTGCTGGCAGTGTGGCGACGGGTTTGCCGGTAAATAATCAATAAATATAAATAATAGAGTATGAAACTGAAACTAAAAGAGGGGTGCGTGGTACGAAAAGTTGGGAACGACAGCGTGATTATCCCAAGTAGCGGCGAAAACCTCAATATGATGAGAATGATAAAACTAAACAGCTCTGCAACCTTCCTGCTGGAGCAGATTCAAAAGGGAGAGTTAAACAGGGAAGAACTGGTGCAGTTGCTTATAAATGAATATGCCATCGAGCGGGCTATCGCTGAAAAAGATACTGACACGTTTATAGCCAAATTGCGTGAGCAATCCCTGCTGTAACCTGCCACCCCGTGAAATTACTTTATTGCCTCCCAAAAATAGACACGGAGGGATGTATAAAGATTGAAAATGTCCACTTTTTCGAGCTGGTGCAATTTCTCGCCACGGCATAGTCCAAGTGTCACATAAAAAAACGCCCAACTGTCCCATATGATCTAAAAATTCTTCATTATTGTGTAAAATGGTTTTCGGGACAAAATTATTCACTATTCAGGACAAAAAACGGCTGATTTGTCCCGTATTTTTAAAATTTAGGTTATTTTTGTCCCGAAAGACGAATAGATATATATTAAGTTAAAGAAGCATGATATGACAACAGAGGTTGAAATATTACAATTTTTGCACTATAATCCATCTTCAAGCAGGGTGGAAATAGCCCGGGCTCTAAGTGACACTCCCAGTGAAAGGACATTGAAGCGTATCATAGCAGACTGTGTGCAAAAAGGGGAGATTCTCGTTGAAGGCAGGGGAAAGGCAACTCGCTATTCTTTATCGCCACAAGCTCTTTTGATGATGCCTTTGGATATAGAAGCCTATTTTATTAATGATATTGATGACAGAGAAGTCCATGAGTCATTTAATTTCGAGTTGATAAATGATGTTTTGCCTAAAGTTAATCTCTTTAGTCCTAAAGAAAATGAACGTTTGCAGTCTGCACATCTTGAGTTCTTAGGTCATATGCAAACATTGTCTGAACTCGAATATAATAAAGAGATGGAGCGACTCGGGGTTGATTTGTCATGGAAGTCGTCACAGATAGAAGGGAACACCTATTCTCTTCTTGAGACCGAAAGACTTCTGAAAGAGAAGCAGACGGCAGAGGGTAAGACTAAAGAGGAGGCAGTGATGTTGCTCAATCACAAGGATGCTTTAGATTATGTGCTTGAACATCCGGACTATTTTAAAGAGATATCTGTTAAACATATTGAGGAGCTTCATGAGATTTTGACTAAAGAATTAGGAGTGAACAAAGGTATTCGTAAAAGGCGCGTTGGTATAACCGGTACGAATTACCGTCCTTTGGATAACGAGTTTCAGATTAGAGAAGCTTTAGAGGACACCTGTAAATTAATAAATGGCAAAGAGGATGTTTTCGAGAAAGCATTGCTCGCGTTGGTTCTTCTTTCATATATACAGGCTTTTACTGATGGAAACAAGCGCACGGCGAGAATTACTTGTAATGCACTTTTGATAGCATGGGGTTGTTGTTCCATATCTTTCCGTACAGTTGATTCAATTGACTATAAAAAAGCGATGCTTATGTTCTATGAACAAAATAATATCGTGGTATTGAAGCAGATTTTTATCGAGCAATATGAATTTGCAGTCAGGAATTATTTTTGATATTATCTCAATACCTATTCAATACCATAGGTATAACGCTTCATCATTTTTGCCCGCGACATACTACATTTATACTACTAAAAAAATCCTAACAGGTTCTTAAAAACCTGTTAGGATTAGTGCTATCGGGTAATACACTTTCTAATTCTATTTTTCAACTACGTCCTTAATTATCCGAAATGAAGAGGCGGACGCTATGCCCAAGTCCTTTGTTCGTTCCCAAACTTGAATGTGCAGCAGTATCACTGAAATACATACTCTTTACTTGCGTCGAACTCCAAAAACAACCTACTCGACCCACATTAGATGTCGAACCGCCGTCACTGTAACGATAGCCACTCGCGGGGAAGTAACGGACTACATCATTCTCGCTATTGGCATTCCAATACTCGGGTATTGCGATTTCTTCCACAGTTATATCTGACCCATACGGCAAGCTACGCGAAGTTATTTTCATATGGGTGTTATTACCGCTGCTCACATACTCATATCGCCAGGCAGACAACATATTGGCAATACCTTTATAGCGAAGCGCGTAAGAGATGCCGTCTCCGTTACCACGGAAATCGCTGGTAAAAGTCACAGGGGAGCCATTTACTATGGCATTTTCATTATAATTATCAGAAGAATTCGCATTTTTGAAGTTAATGGGACCCCAGGCATGATACACAATAGCTTGCCACTCTTCAATGCTCGGCAGGTGGTACCGTACATTATCGATTGTTATATCACTAAAATTGGTTCCGGCATCGTCAAAATTAAAGTAACCGCTTACGTTGCAGGCAATTGGGTCCGTTACGAAACCGTCACCATCGGGATTTATGTTATACTTGGCAACGTAGCTGAGCGGATTAATAGCCGGAGGAGTAAACGTGTCGTCGGCAAAATAGAGATAATTGCCATCCCATAATGCATAAAGATGATATGCCCTGCCTTGCTGCATGTAAGAGGTGCGTTGAGGTTTACTGTTAACTGAAACTATAGTGTTTCCCACGGGAGGTTGAGCATTCAACTTTATTTTCGGGACATATAAATCCGCCTTGGGCCTTACCCATTGAGCCAATTCTATTTCACTATTTTGCCCGAGGGTTATCGGGGTCGAAGCGGGAGGCGTAAAATCCTCGTTATAATTTGCTACAGTTCCCGCATCTGTCCCTGTTAGTCTAAAATAGGGAATCGCCCCCGCGGTCGCAGTGTAATACCAATCCGTTACTCCCTCGTTGACTAAAGAGGGGGTAAACGTGAAGTCTGTTGCGGAGGTATTCTTAACGGTAAGACATTGCAACGTTCCCAGATGGTTGAAGCTGATGTTGATTGGGTTTCCAGGCGTAACATCAACACTACCCGAAATGGGTACGTCTTGGAGTTGATTTAAAGGTGTAAATGCACCGGGAGAAACATTTATTAAAACAATTCCTCCCTCGAGCTTGCTATTTGCCCCGTGAACAGCGTAAACCGTAAATTCAGCCGCACTGTTAATATCTGCGGGAACAGTGACGGTGAAGGTAGCGCTTTTCCCATCGCCGGAGATATTCTCCGCGATTAGGGTAACGGAAGTTGACGTGGGTGAAAAGTTTTCACCTTGTTTAAAGTAGAACCGTATTACATCTCCCGCTTTCCATGTAACGACAATATTCTTCGTTCCTGCCTCGGGGGCCAAGTTAACACGGGTTTGGGGTGATTCATCCGGCATGGATGCCGTTATCACAAGCGTGCCTCCTTCCACTTCCGGTGTCGGTTGCTCTTCTACAATCTCATCGTTGATGCATCCGGCAAAAAGAAGGAGCGCCGATGCTATCCATAGAATAATTTTGTTTTTCATACGATTATTATATTCTTTTACATTTCGGTGTATGGAACCTTTGATGTTCAAAATAATCATTTTCAAGTGTGTTTAATGATTATTTTAATCATGTCGGTTTCATATGTTTATCGTTTATACGTGTGTAATTTGTTTTACCAATCATAACCATCAAAATCAGCCGGTGCATTACCACTTGCCTGGAGGATGTTCTGAGTCAATTCGATTTCTACAACTTCGATAACGGGCGCGGTGTATTGTTTCGCTGTTGGGGATAGCACGATGCAACGTTTGGCATTAGCCAAGTCGGCCGTGCGTTCGTTTGATTTGAGTACCTTGTTGTTCATAATGAATGAAATTCGTGTGTTTATCCCAAAGTTAAATATTTTTTATATAAATGACAAATTAAGTGTAAGTAATTCAATTAGATTTAGATAACCGGCCGATAGGAAAATATTATCGCGTATAGAGTATAGGGGCCTGAACGCGAAACTCCCCGACTTGCTGGGGCGGGGATTTTATGTTATCTGCGTTTTATCTGTTGTCTATGCTAATTAGTTGAAATTTTCAACACTTGAATCTCTACGCCTTGTCAGTTAATCTACTTTTTGGGGCCGGTACCATTTGATTTATTTAGGAAAAGTGCTATATTTGCAGTGTCATTAATTCCCTTTTGGTGTATAATGACGCCTGCCAATAATTCCCTTTTGGTGTTAAAATCGGCATGGCGATAATTCCCTTTTGGTGATTACGGATTATGAAACGCAAGATATACAAGGACTTACTTGATTGGAAGAATGCTCGTTCATTCAGGGAAGCCCTGTTGATAGATGGGGCCCGTCGAGTCGGGAAAAGTTATATCGTGGAGGAGTTTGCCAAATCGGAGTATAAATCATACATATTAGTCAATTTTGCCCAAATGACAGATGAGGTCAGGGAGATTTTTAACAATTACCTCGCAACTCCGGATGATTTTTTCACAAGACTGCAATTGTGGTCCGGCAAAAGACTGTATGAACGCGAATCTCTTATAATATTTGACGAGGTACAGCGCTATCCTAAGGCACGAGAAGCCATAAAGTGGCTGGTAGCTGATGGCAGGTATAGTTATATCGAGACGGGGTCACTTGTGAGTATTAGGAAGAGCGTAGAGGGTATAACACTCCCTTCGGAAGAGGCGCATATAGATATGTTTCCCATGGATTTTGAGGAGTTCCTTTGGGCAATGGGTGAAGAGATGTTGATGCCATATATTCGAGAGCGTGCCCACGATCTCAAGCCAATGGGGGCGGCATTGCACCGCAAGGCTATGGACTATCTACGATTATATATGATAATAGGTGGTATGCCTCAAGCGATCCAAGCCTATATCGATACAAAAGACTTTACCGAAGTAGATCGCGTTAAGCGAAATATACTTAACTTATACCGTAACGACATCTATCAATATGCCGGGGATGACGCTCCAAAAGTCGTCCAGATCTTTGATTCAATCCCATCCCAATTGCAACGACGCGAGAAGCGATTTCGAATAGGTAAAGTGAAAAAAGGTGCAAGGACAAGGGAGTTTGCAAATGCTTTTTTCTGGTTGGATGAATCTCGGGTCGTTAATATTTGCTATGCTGCTACAGAGCCGACTATCGGGCTGAAACTACATCGCGATGATTCTCGATATAAACTATATTTCGGTGACACCGGCTTGTTGATTTCACACTCGTTTGATGAAGCGGAGATACAAAGTGATGAACTCTATCGAAAGCTTATGTTGGGCAAGTTGGAGATCAATAAGGGTATGTTTGTAGAAAATATCGTTGCTCAAATGTTTAGGGCTAATCGAAAGCAGTTGTACTACTACTCAAATGTAGATCACACGAACTTCGAAAACAATATGGAGATTGACTTTCTGATACGTAAGCCGATTATTACGAGTCGTCATAACATCTGCCCTGTTGAAGTGAAGTCCACACAGCGATATACAACGTCATCTTTGGATAAGTTCAGGAAGAAGTACGGTAACTACCTCCACACTTCGTATATACTTCACAGCTCGGATGTTAGAGTAACCAATGAGGTAACCTATTTGCCGCTCTATATGGCAGCCACACTGTAATATTTATTGTGTAAAACACTATCGGGACAAAATTATCCACGATTCAGAACGCGGAACGTGAAAATCCCCGACCTTGATGGGCCGGGGATTTTTCATGTTACTCGCTTGCGATAAAGCGGTTATATCCATCGGCTAGGTTAGTGGACCTGGTTGAAATGGCAACACCTTTATCTTCGAATCGCTACCATCGGTATAGATTATATATGTCAAAGGATCGTCATCTTTGTCTACTGGTACTACTCGTGTATTATCTTTCACCATTACATCCGGATAAACATTATCATACTGACCCGAAATATGATAATATATGTTTGAACCGGCTAAGCCGGCAACATCGCCAGAACGCGATAAATTATGAGGAACAGCAAAATCACCATCACTCAGATGATGTGTATATGGGTAACCTGGGTAGAACACTGGAGTGTCCCCGCCAACACTAATACTGGCCTTATAGTTTGCATTGTTATACTTACAAAGCGCATAAAAACCATACCCGGTATTCTTTAGGTCAAATACATCTTCTTTATCGGTCGGAGAGGAAGTAGTGCCTCCTTCTGTCCCCGAAGCAGTTTTTATAACCACGCGGTATTGATTATCTTCAGCTTGTCCATTTATGTTCTGGTGGTACTGATGAGTTAAAATGTATTTTTCTCCATACACAGCTATAAATGAACCTTTATCATAACGATATGTAGTCCGGCTTCCTTGTCCATCATCATCAATATACCCGTCATATATAAGATTTCTTTCAAATGCACCCCCGTTACTGGTTCTGTTTTCCGCGTACATAATATCAGGAAAATTAGTGTGGTGATTGTTGTTTTCTCCCCTTGTATCGGTATAGGTGATATGGGCATAACAGCTGTAATCCTCGTAATCCACGTCAATATCGGGTTTTGAACAGCTTCCACCGAACTTGCTTTCGATATAAATGGGGTCACTCCATTCCGTACCATTATGTTTGCGGTAGGCAATTCTACCATCGTCAGTAGTAAATACCACGTGTGGGTGGTTGTTGTTGTCTATTACCACACGTGCTTCGGCACCTGTTCCTAAAGGGGTTTCACCCAGCCAGATATCAATGTCTTGCATGCTGTTGTAATATACCTTTCCGTCGCCTTTGGAGTACACCACAGCGATAACATCTTTGCCGTCGGCATGCATCAAATCCCCCACGAGGGGTGAAAATGGAGAGGTAAAGGTATCGTCGGTAAAGCAAAGCCTATCACCATCCCATAAAGCGTACAGGTGGTACGCCCTGCCTGTCTGCATAACACTATTTCGCGCAGGCTTTCTATTTTGTGAAGAAATCTCCGGACCGTATGGTTGAACGGAAATCTCAAGGCGTATTTTAGAAGCAGGAGTATCCGGTAGAGGCTTTATCCATTGCGCCAACAGCACGGTCGCGTTAGGGGCGACGGTTATCGGGGTTTCAGCAGGTGAGGAGTACTCCTCCTCGATATCTTCAACCTCTCCGCTTATCAAGTTGTAATAAGGCACATAATAATAATCTTTGTCGTAGTAGTACTGAGAAGCATTCCAGTCTGATAAATATATTGAGGGGGAAGTAAAACTCAGCTCCTCTGCCGAGCTGTTTTGAATGGTAACGCATTGCAACGTTCCCAAATGCTGTAAAGGAATATCACCGACCGATGCACCTCCTGCCACTTCCACACTGCCCGCTACCGGAACATCGTGCAAATCGGCCATGGGCATAAGCCGTGAGGGAGTAACATTTATGAGTATTTGTCCCTCTACTAGCTTGCTTTCTGCTCCATGAGTCATGTAAACGGTGTATGTTGCTTGCTCGTTAATCCCTTCGGGAATAACAACAGTAAAAGCAGCCTGCCTTCCTTCCATAGTGATATCACCCGTAGTCAGCGTTACGAGCGCACCTTCTACTATTGTTGTGTTTTGTTTAAAGAAGAACTTTGCTTGATCTCCCACTCTCCATGTAATGATAATATTCTTCGTCCCTGTTTCAGGTGTTAAGTTGACTTTGGTTTGTGGAGATTCATCCGGGATGGATGCAGTTAATACAATTTTACCTCCTTCCACATTCGGAGTCGGTTGCTCGTTTACAATATCGTCATTGGTGCATCCGGCAAAAAGAAGAAGTGCCGATGCTATCCAAAGAAAAAATCTTTTTTTCATATGCTTGTTGTTTATTACGTGTATAATTTGCCTTAATTTTCAATTTTGCAATACTGTTTTACCAATCATAACCATCAAAATTAGCTGGTGCATTGCCACCGCTACCTTGTAAAATGTTTTGTGTAAGTTCAATTTCGATAACCTCCATTTGAGGCGTCACGTAAGACCCGGCATGATTCTCTGCCGCTACTTGCTCTAAGTGCATCCCTTTTAAAGTTTTTCCTTTTGTTCTCATTATCTTTACAATTAGTTTTCAAGTGTTTATGAATTTTTCAATTATCGATTAATATGCTTTCCGAGTTGATTTATAAAGATAAATAAACCGATACTGCAATTCATGTGAATCAATGTATGAAATGTTCCGTACGAATTTATGGAAAAGCGGGGGAAGTTCTTTTCTCAATTCGTAAAATCTTTTCCCAATTCGTAAAAAATGGCTGGATCAATAAAAGAAAAAATGGATTTATTGAGGTTTTTCCACGTGTCTTTTTAAAAAGAGGACATCTTCACAATAGAAAAACGAGTAGGATAGAAAATATAATAGGTTTTCCTCCTAATTTATTTTCTATCCTACGTTGTATGTACGCCTCCACCTGTCTTATTCAGACCTCCTACGGTAAACTCGTACCTCTTGCCCCGTAAATGACACGATTTACTACCTTTGTTTTAGGTCAAATTATAGGGCTTCATGTCAAACCATGTAAGTCGCTTTTCTTTATTAAGTGTCCAAAAAGTATCCCAAAAAATAACATTTTAATACCGACCCGTACGACTGAAGTTACTCCCGTCCCATGTGGTATAGACATGATAAACTTTACCATATTCTATTGTTCTAGCGGGGAGCATAGAAAAGTTTATATCCCAAGCCTCAAAGTCATTAAAAGAAATTTCCCCATCCAATGTAGGTATGTTTTTTATACTAGCTACCCAACGATAAAATACAATAGATGCATTCGCTGCCAATTGTTGTCCATATAAAGGGTTACTAGCGTCTTCGTTTATACTTAAATATAAATCACTTATTTCAGTAGAGCTAGAAGAAAAAGAATGGTTAGAAAAATCAAATGATGTGGTAGCATCAGGCCATTCTCCATTATACACCCAATCTTCTCCAAAATACAGAAATCCTAGACTAATACCATCTGGTAAATCAATTTCGGCATCAGTGATGTTTTTTAAATGTATCGCCATTATCCACCCCGCGTGTATGAGTTTGATTGGACCAATGTCAGGATTGTCTGTATTGGTTATATTTGTTTTTTCGAAATAGAGCATAGGTCGGGATATACCCCTTTGACTGGTTAGACTGAGTTGATCTAATGTAATACAGTCTTTTTCATTCTTTTCCAGCTCATATATTTTTGTGCCGGATCGGAAATAACCGCCATCCGTACCATCACCATTTGTTTTTTGATAAACAACGTATAAGTTGAAAGTTTCACCAGGAAGGATTTGGGTAGGAATGGTAAAAGTAAAATTAGCCGATTTACCATTGGCACTTATGCTGTTTGCGTCAATATTGGCATCTACATGATAATAATTAGCGTTGTATTCAAAGCAAAGCATTAGCTTATCGGTTGTCTCCCATTTAAGGAGTAAGCCGTGAGGTGTTTGTGCATCGGGTGTAAGAGATACACGAGTTGCAGCATCATCCTCGGGAGATGTCATGGTAACCGAGACTGTAACCATTTTAGGTTCAGCTTCGGTTTCTATATTTTCCTTCGCGCAGCCTGTTAAAATAAGGGTGAAAAGCGCGGCTATAATTAATAATTTATTTTTCATAGAGTCATTAATTTTTAGCTTGTAACTGGTTAATGGTTTTTACATTTTAATAATCATCTCCCGGCATATCATTTAGACTTGCGGTTAAGATGTTATACGTAAGTTCAATGTCGATAACCTCCACTTGAGGTGGAGTGTAAAGCACAGCAGGACTTTTTGCCTGCACTTGCCCTAAGTGCTTTTCGTTTAGAGTCTTTCCTTTTGTTTTCATGTGTTTTATATTTAATTATTTACATTATGGTCACATGGAGCTCAAATTAATCATGTTCTTGTGGGTGTAAATGCTTGGTCAGTTGAGCAACCATGAGAGCCCGCACAACTTGATTGTTGCCGAATGCCCTTTGTAATTATTAAAACAAAATTACTACATCGTGGAGAGGGAAAAAAGAGGACAGGTGGTCTATTTTATACGAAAAACAAAATAGACCAGTATTTCGGTAAACGTTCGTTGCCACGCTCACCGAGAAGTGCGATCGAATAAAGCGTGATGTCACGGCCAGGGAAGGCTCCCTGCTCGATTGAGTTAAATCGAACCTGAATGTATTAAGGTAGAGGCACACGAAAAACAGCCTTGTTTTGTGGCAAATTATTGTTTATAGATACGGGCTATTAACTGTTTACATTTACCATCTCCCGAAACTACTGGAGTACAAGGATCATTTAAAAACGTTGGGTAGGCATAACAGCTACTTCAAGACCCAATAATAACTATAGGATCAAGTTGAGGTTAAAAGGAAAAAGCCCGGTGCAATACCGAGCTTTGTTCCAATCTAAGAGAGCCTCCTGATAATATTAAACCGTCCAACTTTTGGGGGTCACATAACACTCCGGCGAGAGGGATTTCTTGATTAAAGGCGGCGTTATTGTCCTGCCAGTCCACCTCCCCAACTTGCCGGAATGGAGCTATAGTTTATTAAATTTGTGGCGCCTTTAAAACAATCAGTGTACTGCCATTGGCCTCCTCGCTCATATGTCCATAGCGGAGGAGCGGTGCCGGCTTCACTCAATTTTTCCCCTACATCCTCAAAACACTGTATCCAATTCAGCGGTTGTTCTCTATTTGCAAAGAAGTCGGAACCTGCAGGAGGGAAAAGGTTGGGTGCTATATACAATAATGGACAGCTGCAGCAGCATCTATAGAAATTATATACTCGCGTATTGTTGTGGAAGAGTCCTGCCGGAATAGAAACTAAGTCTTTACAGCCGTAGAAGCAATTACTAAAATCTGTTGCATCCATATTGGGGAAGGGGGTAAGTACGGCTTTGAGGTCTTTGTCGCTACTGTTATTTTTATAGAATGTAATCTGCGGCATCTGTTTGAGGTCAGGATCTACTACGTCGGAGTAGATGGTGATGATATGTTCGCTCTTGGTGGCGTAGGTATGCGAAGCAAGGGTGCCGTTCGTCAAGTTGGCATTTTTTGCAATGGGTGTGGTATTTCCATCTCCCCAGTAGATTGTAAGATTGGCAGGACTGGTGGTGGAAGCCTCTTTCAGCCAGATATCGTATTTCGTATTTTTATTTGTATTGATAACAAAGGTGAATTCACTCTTAGCCTCTGCCCAACCCATGTTTACAGCAGCGGTGTAGCGCTTCCCGGCCTCATAGGTCACATCTTCGATTTTATTAAGTGTGGCGACATACTCGTATGACTTCGCTAAGCCAATCAACATTACCTTTACCCTTGCGTTTTTACCAATCATCATATCGTCAGGGTTAAAAGCAAGGTGAGCGATTAGGCTTGTTGTGCCTTGAGCTACTTCGGATATGTTAAGTGCCGCCCAATGGGTATATCCGTTCTGTGTTTTCTCGGTCTTCCACACTATTTTTGTGAGGCACAAATCAGTCGGTATGCCGGAAAGTACAAATTTTATAATGCTGCTCTTTGCGTTCATTTGAAAGTCTTCAGTGATAGCTTTGCCCGCCTCGTCGCTCATATAGAGGTGCTTGTTGATATGTGATGTGTTATTATCTCCAATCTGTGTCTGTTCCCAAAATTCATAGCCGGGAACCGGCACGTTGCCGTCCGGGTCCAGTAAAACTTTGTCGGGGTAGAGCGGATCCATTTGGACGGCATCCGCGGGGTAGTAGGCTTTGTATTTGGTGGCATCTGCTATAGTTAATCCGGAAAATTCGTTGCCGGTTCCGCTTTTGGAAAATATAGATTTCCCTTTATATTCATTGTTGTCGTCAAATCCGACCAGCATCAGTTGATCGTCCTCCTCCCATGCAACTGTAATCGTGTTGTTCGGGTTTTCAGTATAGGAGACACGTGTCTCCGGCGACATATTGGCACTGATGGTAACCATCCTTACCTCATTCTCACTTACGTCATTCTCATCAGGTTCGGGAAGATTGATGTTGTCGGTACAACCCGCCACCAATAGGGCAAGAAGTGCAAAAGTAAATAACTTGAGTTTCATATGATTATTTAATTTTATTTTTTAACTTAGATGAAAAGTGTCAAAGAGCTCCAAAGGGCTTAACCCTTTCCTTACTACCATGCGTCCCCTCCATCGTCATAGTTAGGTAAACCAAAGCCCTTTTGAGTACTTCCCGTAAGGATGTTTTGGGTCAGTTCAATTTCGATAACCTCCACTTGAGGCGATGTGTATAGCCCGGCAGATTTATTTGCCGGTGCTTGCTCTAAGCGTGTCTCGTTTAAATAAATTCCTTTTGTTCTCATTTAATTTAAAGTTAGGTTTATGTCTCTTATCTATTCATTAAATACTTTTTCAACGAACCGCTTTCGTCGATTCAAAGAGCACGAAATAACAACACCATATTTCACGCAATTTATACTAAACTCTGCAAATATATAAAAAAATTGCAACATAGAGATGAAAAAAGGTTAATTCGCGAGAATAATAAAGCGGTTTTATTGAGGTTTGTTCCGCTTCTCCTTTTTAAAACGGCCCTACCATGAACAAAATAAAGCAACCCCCGCGAAACTCATTTCGCGGGGGTTGCTTTATTAAATATACGTAATTGCTTTATTTCGGGTACATTACCTTATATAAAACCATTACTTAACAACGTGTGTTACTCCACGTAGGTATCCCTGTAGTAGTCAGCGTTGTTCAAGAAATCATAGCTCTCTTTGACTCCTTCTATAGGCGTTCCGGTGTACCGTTCCACTTCTACAATCATGTACTTGGCACCCGAAACATCCACGTTATTGAGGATGTTTTCGAAATCCACCTTTCCACTACGTCCAATCTCGGTTTCATCCTTGATGTGTAGCTGCTCAAAGCGACCGGGGTACTTGTTAAAGTATGCCACGGGATCGTGCCCACCCTCGATTACCCAGTAAACGTCCATTTGGAAAAATACCTTGTCGGGATCGGTGTTCTCGATCATGAAGTCGTACATCAACGTACCTTCAATCTCGGTGAACTCGAAACTGTGGTTGTGGTAACCGAAGCCCAAGCCCGCGGCTTTGCAACGCTCACCAATCTGATTGTAGTAGTCGCAATAGATCTTCAGGTCGGCCAACGTGGCGGGCGTAGCCATCCAGGGTATCACGATGTACTTCATCCCCGCGTCCTTATGGGCTTGAATAGCCGTATCCCACCATGCCCAGACTTCATCCATGTTGGTCTCTGCCGGGTTCTCGGCCAATGGCCTCGAGGTGTGAGAGGAGAGCACCTCCATCCCCACGCTTTCGATCGACTGTTTGAAGTCGGCCGGCGATAAACCGTAGAATAGCCCGTCGTTATAACCGGCGGCTTCTACTCCCGTGTACCCCATCTCTGCCACTTGAGCGATGGTGCCTTCGTAATCGGCCCTGATATCATCGCGTACCGAATAGAGCTGCAGGTAGATATCTTTCCCTTGCGGGGCAGCTTCCCCTTTATTGCCCTGCTTGCACGCAGTGAAAAGCAGCAACCCACACAACAGGGTTATCATTGATAATGTGATTTTCCTCATCCTATTTCTCCTTTTAATAAAACTTTTATAACAGCATTTATATTACTCCATGATCTTTACCCTAATATTCCGGAACCAGACGTCATCGCCGTGATCTTGCAAGCCGATGTACCCCTCACGGTCCGCTCCACCCACGTTGTTCAACAGTTCAAACGCCAAAGGCCAGGCCTCTTGGCTGAACTTACTGGCCTGAAGCATATCGGTCCACTGTTGCGTCCAGAGGTGATATTCAAGCACGTTCTCACCGTTTTGCCCGTGCACAACGGTTCCCTTGTAAACCATGATGGAACTGCTGTTCCACTCGCCAAACGGTTTTGAATTCTGCGGTACAGCGGGTATCATGTCGTACAGCGACATCGACTGCCTGTTGTTGTTCTTACCCAGCTTCGCGTCGGGGTGATTCTCGTTATCCAGAATTTGAGCCTCGGGGGCCGAGATGTAGATGGGCTCCATCCTCATCTCACCACTGGTGGGATCCTTGGTCTGCACCTCTTGCGCGAGGTAGAATACACCCGAGTTACTTCCTTTATCGACCTTCCATTCAAATTGAAGTTCAAAGTTCTTGAACTTGTAGGCGAAGATGATATCCCCGCCATCGCCATCCTGTGCCTCACCACCACCGGAACCGTTAAACTTGATGGCTCCATCCTCTATCGTCCATTTAGTAGGCACATGCTCTTTCCCGTAGCCTCTCCAGCCGGTAAAATCCTTCCCGTTGAAGATAACGATGTAGCCCTCATCATCCACCTGGAAATCGGCTATGTCGACCTGGGGATTATCCAATACCACGTACTCGGGTACAGCACCTTCCGCGGCATCAGCCTCTTCGCCCGCGGCTTTCTTCTTCCCACCGGAGCAAGCCATAAGTAGCGTTACAAGCATAAAACAAGTTAATCCATTAATTATTTTCCTTACTTTCATACGATTATTTTATTTTTATGTTTCGGTGTATGGAACCTTTGATATTTAAAATAATCATTTTCAAGGGTGTTTAATGATTATTTTAATCATGTCGG
>JGI24711J26586_10000666_pt1 | contig 26610 bp, 16 predicted proteins | sample BioPla3DNA1_FD_26586 | JGI IMG/M metagenome (IMG submission 26586)
AAGCAACAACAACCAAANNAATAACAACAACAATAGCAATAATCACCAAATACTCAATTGTCCCCTAGCCAATTGACCTTGCCTTCGGTGACTCAATTGTCCCTTGTCCGCGAGAACCCAAATGTTGTTTCAAAAACTGACTCATAAAAAAACACACTTTAACAAAAATAACCAACAACAAAAAGGAACTCCAACTATTTAAATCTTACCTAAAACATTTTTTCACATTTGCATTTGTTCCATTATTGTTCCTGTTGTGTGTGCGATTAGTGATGCGAAATTTTTTTTGTTTGTCAAATACACTATTCTTTGGCTCGGACTCATTCTACCCACATTGTTGATTAGTGTTGTTGTTATTGCTCCAACAAATGCAGGGTTTTTTAGAGCCACTTCCATTTGTCCATAAGCCGCTAATACATTTGATAATTCTCTTGCATAATTTTTCATAAAAGTTCGGTTTCTTCTAAGTTCTTTAGGAATTTTTTTTAACATTAATTCCCTTCGAACTATTTCTTCTATTTGTCTTATTTGTTGTCTGTGTTTTCTTGCAGCTGCTTCTGTCATTGCTCTACTTTCAGCAGCAAAATTTTTGTGAGCTTCCCTAATATGTCCTTGGACTAGTTCATGTTGGTATTGTTCAAGCATTTCTCTTTGTATTTTTTCTTCACGAGCAAACACTTGGTTAGGATTCAAACTAAACCAAGCTTTTAATTTAGTAGAAATTGAAGGAGAATAAGCTTTTGTTTTCATAATTTTTCTTTTTTGAGGATTCTGCATTAATCCCTGTCTTCTCCTAACTATAGCAGGGTTTCTTCTACGAAATGGTAATGCCATAAATTATTAGTGCTTTAAAGTTGTATTTAATGGTTTACAAACAGTTTGAAAAAATTCTTTTAAAAAAAATTTTTGTTTCAGACAACAATATTATTTTGTTTTGATTTATATTATTTTTTTATTAATAAGTAATTTTTTTTGGTTGAATTGTAATAATTTTTTTGTTTTAATTATTTTTTTTGTTTTGGTTGTAATATTTTTTTATTGTTTTAGTTGTATTCTTTGTGTGGTTAGAGCGAATTTTATTTTGTTTTTATCAAATTCTTTTTTGATTTCTAAACCAATAATGTCTCTTGCAGCAGCCATTGCTTTGAATGTTGCTTGTTTTGTATAAAATATTACTAAAATGTTTAGTGATGTTTGTCCAAAATCTTGGAAAGCTACGGTGTAATCAGAATCGCATAGTTCGCAGTTTTTTATTGCGTTAGAAATAATTTTTTTTGCAAGATTTATTTTTTCCACCGAACTATCATAAGTGATTCCAATAGTCCACATTACTTTTCTTTTCTCTGTTTTTGTAATGTTTGTAATAATTTCTCCGGCCAAAATACTGTTAGGCACTATTACTAGTTGTTTATCAAGGTTTCTTACTTTTGTGTGTCTTAAATATATTTCTTCCACTTTTCCTGTGTGTGCTCCGTTAGCAAATCTAATAGTGTCTCCTATTACGAAAGGTCTTGAAAATAGTATTGATACTCCTCCGAAAGCATCAGCGATTGTTTTTTGGGCAGCGAAAGCAAAAGCAATTCCTCCAATCCCTAGCCCTGCGAGAAGAGCGAACACATCAATTCCCATGTTGTCCAAAACAATTACTATTCCAATGAATCCAAGAATTATTTTCACTGTTTTTTTTATCCAAGGAATAAGTTGATCCTCAAGTTTTGTTTTAGTTTTACTAGTGATTGGTTTTATTATTCTTTCAAAAAAACTATCAGTGAATTTTAATACGAACCAAATAATGTCAAGCATTACTAATACTCTTAGGATGTTGTAAAAAATATCAGAAACGCTTTGTGGAAAAGACAAAAATTGGTATCCTACAAAAAACCCTGCAAGAATAATAAAAAACGCTAGTGGTTCTTCTACTAAATCAACTAAAAGATCATCAAAATCGCTTTTTGTTTTACTAGTCAATTTTTTTAAATATTTTTTTGCGACAAACAAAACTATTCTTGAAAAAACAATGAACAAAAGAACTGTTCCAAGAGCATATCCCCACATTAAAACAGAATTGTCAAAATAAGTTGATGTCAAAAACTCTAATAACATAAAAATCAAACTCAAATAATTTGTTTTTTTTTAATGTTTTAGGAGTGGAGTTTTTTTTATTTTCTTTCCCCAAATAGTTGTAGTAAGTTAATAAACAAATTAATAAAATCAAGGTATAAACTTAGTGCTCCTCTAATAGCTATTTTGTTTTTTGATTCTTCATTGTAATCAGATTCGCACATTTTTTTCAATTTTTGAATATCAAACGCTACTAATCCTAAAAACACTATTATTGCGATTGCACTAATAATCATATCCAGTACGCTGTTTTGTAAGAAAATGTTTATTATTGAAGAAATTATTATTCCAACTAGTGCTACAAAAAGTATTACTCCTAGTTTGGTTAAATCAGTTTTTGTAGTGAAACCAATTATTGCTAGTAAAGCAAACAAAAATGCTGTTAGTCCGAATATAAAAATTATTGAACCTAATTCAAACACTAAAAATATTGCTGAAAAAGTTATTCCTGTGAAAAAAGAATACAGTATAAACAAAAAACCAAGTAGTGGGGTTGGTAGTTTGTTGAACAATAAACTAATAACAAAAACCAATCCAAGTTGTATTAGTACGATTAATATTAACGCGATTGGGTTAGATATTAATTGAATAAAACAATTAAGAGCGAATGTTGATAAGAAATAAGCTGTTCCGAAAGTTATTAGTAATCCTACAAACATCCACAAAAAAACTTTTGAAAAAAACGAATTATAATTAACATTTCTACCCAAACACATCACCAACAATTATTTCCATTATTAATTTTCATTCCATTTAATTTAATTCTTATCCTAATTTTTGCTCAAATTATTTTGTTCCATTTCCACCCTATTATTCTAATTATTTTGTTTCACTATTGTTTATTTCTATACTTATTTTAATTAAAGTAAGGTTTTTATAAGTTATTTTTTCTCCAAATTTTCTTTTAAATTAATTTTTTCTCTTAAATTGTTTCTTTTTTTTTCTAAATTTTGTTTCTCTAAATTTTTTCTCTAAATTGTTTTGTTCAAATTTTTTTTTCTTAAATTATTTGCACGAACTACTAGTATTTGATACTGATTTTCTTAAATCGTTCAAGTATTCTTCACTCCACCAAATGCTTGTTTCTGTTTCGTTTCCTTTTGAGATGCACATATTTTTTTGTTTTATTTGTTCAAATAAATATGCTAAGTTTGCTGTTTCGGTTTGTCCTTTAATAAACACTTCGTTGTTGTTTGTTTCTTTTCCGTTTAGTGTTATTAGTGTTTTGTTTGTTGGAATTAATTTTATTGATGTTGTGGGTGGAGCAAAAATTATTGTTGATAAAGTGATTTTTCCTTTTTCTGCATTTGTCCAAGAAATTTTTTTGTTATTTCCGCTCGCTGTTTCTGTTATTATTCTTTTTCCTTTCTTTTCAAAATCAAGGCACTTATCTTCTCCATCTTTAATATTTGATGACACTAGTAACCATTTATTCACTAATTTGTTCGCCATATTTGCTGGATCACTAATTGTTGAATCAATTGTGTATTCAACATTAAGTGTTGTCCCTTTTGTTGGATTATCAATTTGCATTGATACTGGGTTTGGTGTTGATGGAGTGAATATTAGTGTTTTGTTGTTTGAATTATACTTTAACACTATTCCACTTTGTAGATCAGTTACATTATTGTTGAGTGTTGCATTCAAACTCACCATTGGGTTTCCAGTAAATGTTTTTGAAGTTAGTTTTGGTGAATCTTGTATAACAATATTTTCTATATTAAAACTGGTTCCGTAATTATTTCTTGCATAAGTGTTTCCTTTTTTTCCAACCTCTCCATCAAATGGTGTTTCGTAAAACGCATTATAGTTTTTTGCTTTTTCTATAGGCATTAATGTTACTATAATGTTTGCGTTAGCGTTCTCCCCATCAAATATGCTTGAAATATTTGGGTTAATTAACTCTATACTTATTTCTACTCTATACAGTCCACCGTAAGGTATTTTTGTATCATTAGTGTAACTACCATCAGGGTTTCTTATTTTGTAAATTATTTTTCCTTGTTTTATTAAAACATTATACCCTGGGTTTGTGTAGAATGATAAATCGCTCGCCATCATAGTATTTGTGTAATAGTGACTAAAATCGTTTAACAAATCAGTAGAAAAATTGTCTCTGATTAGGTAAGAGTAGAAAGTTGTTTTTTGTGCTAACAAATCCATTCTTTGTTTTATTATATAATCATTTTGGAATTTTGCTAGTTTTTTAAACAAACTAATATTGAATTGTACTCCGTCACAATAAGTGTAATTATTGTTTGTGGTATCACATTGATCTTCACTAATGTTTGTCCAATCCCATTTGAACAATAACCTCGGAACATACGCTGCTCCTGTGTATCCATCCTCTCCTCTTGAATTAACGCATAAACTTTCTGGTCCTATTAGTTTTATTTGGAATGCTTTTTCTTTTTTTGTTGTTCCATTAACCCAATCTTGTACTTTTAGTATTGCGTATTCTTTTCCTATTAAATCAATTTTTGTTAAATTGAAATCAATATTGTTCCCTGGGATTTCAGGCACTCCATAATAAACCGCATACACTTTTCCATCTCTTAAGTATGCTTTTACTCCTCTTGGTAATCCTTCAGTATTTAAAACAAATTTGTACATTCCTGATGGATCATACTCTATTAGTGGACTTTCTGGTGATTCAACCTCATACCCTGGTGCTTTTTCTGGTGGAATAAAACCAATTCCTGTACTTTCACCGCTTGTAACTAAAGTTGTTCCATCTGCACTACCTTCTTTACCAAATGCGTTGTATGAAAATGTTCCTTCTCGTTTTTCACTGTCTCCTGCATCAAGCGTTGTTTTTTCATCCACCCACATTGGAGTAGGAATTGCATTATATGTTCCTAAATCATAAATAATTCCTTCTCTTGTCCCCATATTCACATCTTTTGTCCAAACCTTTTTTTGTTCTTTATAATAATGAAGACTTCTCAAAAATTCTGTTTGTATATCAATCCAAGAAGGGTAATTATCAGAATGTGTTAAACTATCAACCCAATTTCTTGTATGTCCTTGTGTGTATAATATTAATGGAATATCCATTTCTCCTAGACCCATCGCAGTAATTCTTGTTTCTTTATCATTATTTACTGCAATTACTTTTCCTAATCCTTTTGGTATCTCGTGTATTGCACTCCAACATTCTCCATATGCACAATCAGTCCATCCACTTGGTCTTGGTGCGCTTACCCAAGGCATATTATATTTTACTTCAAAACATCTCGGCTCAATATCAATTGGCCCAATTGTGTTTGGATAAAATTCAAACTCTTGGTTTTCTACTGGTTTTTTTATTGTATCTTCAAAAGATTCAACATATGCTGCTGCACTACCATCCCAAGTAAAAAATCTATATACTCCAATAATTCCAACAGCTCCGACAGCGGTTGCATTGAGCGTTGTAGCGACGGCAGTTCCCGCATCGAAATAAGCATTGTTATTTTTTTTGTTAGAGTTAATTGCTTTTGCGGTTGACGCGGTAGTGTTGCTTACTTCATATGATGATTTTGTTGGTGTTGTTGTAGTATTTGATTTATTAAGATCAGTTACTCTTCCATCTTCTGACACTATTTGTGAAACAGTGTAAGTATTTGACCCTGTGATGTGAGTTACATAATCATTTTCGTTCCATTCAGGTTCTGGTTTTTCTGTAACTTCTTTTTGTGCTTTGCTTAGGGATTCAACTACTCTTTCACAATCCTTTTGCAAAACATCATAATAAAGTGGTTCGGTTGGAGTTGGAAATCTTATTCTATCGGCTCTACAACTTGTTTCTCCATCTTTGTATTGATAAAATTTGTTTGACCACATGAAACATGAGCTCCATGCTTCTATTGCGTGTCCTATTACTTTTATTTGGAATGATAATTGGTCAGGGTTTCCTGGTTTGTTGTATTCTATTGATGTGCTTTTTGTTGATAAAAACATTTTTGGGTAAAAATTGTCTTTTCTTCCTTTCATTGAATTGTTTGTTACGCTTGAAGATAAAGTTGATGATTCTCTAAAATCAAAAATTGCTTTGTTTAATACAAACTCGCTGTCAGGATCACTCACTACTACATCAAAGTACCCTATTTGTGAGTATCTTGTTCCATTAATGCTAATTACTTGAACTGGGTATGCTCCGTATATTTCATCTCTAACATTTCCTGTTATTGTAAATGTTTTGTTTTCGTTTGCTGGAACTTGGAAGGATAGTTCTGATAATGATAAATCAGTTTTTATCATTACTTCTCTTGGAGTATCACAAGTAGAGTTTATTGTAATTGTTTTTGTGTTTCCTTTTGGGAGTTCGAAATAATAATCACTATTGTTTTTTATTTTGGTTGAATTTATTTCTACGCTCAAACATTCTTCTACTAGTATTTCTGGTACAGGAAATCCTGAACTTATTGTAACAATTATGTTTCCATCAATTGATCCATTGTGATCATACGCAGTGAACAAAATTTTGTCCCCTTTTAATAAATTCAGTGCGTTGAACGAGGTTTTGTCAATTCCATTAGTATCAGTTTTTCCTTCCACAATTATTGTTGTGTCAGTTTCTGTATCGGTTTCTGTTATTTTTTCTGCTTTCCAAAATGCGCTCACTCCTCCTGATTTTCCTTTGAATTTTGTTTTAACAACAAACAATGGGTATTCACTTTTTTCGTGAATTGTGTTTGGCGAAATACTTATTTCTAATTGTTCTTTTTTCTTTAAACTGAATCTCATTTTTTGTTTAGAATCATTATTATAATTTTTTAATTGGTTAACATTTTCAACAATTTTTTCTATTGATTGATTTATTGTAATGTTAGTTGAATTCACAGAGCGAGTTAGTTCTCCTTTAACCAGCACTTCTTTGAATTGAGTTTCGCTAAGTGGATTGATTGTTAAATTGAATTTCGCAGTGTTTTTGTCAGGAGAAAAAACAAACACATCTTGGTTATTTTTTGGAATACTTTGAACTAATTCAACACTAGAAAATAATGTATCAGTAGTGTTTTTTATTTTTGTTTTAATTTTGTATTCTTCTTCACTCAACAAAATCATATTATCTTCGTAAGGAATTGTTGTATTGTTTTTTTCAATAAAATTACTGAACAAAAAAGTTGGACATCTTTCACTTAACCCTACACAAAATTTTTCTCCAACATCAAAACCAAACTCGTACACTATTGTGTTCTTGTCCCCCATTGTTGCGTAGTAAGTGATTTTGTCTTTTGTAGTGTTTTTATCAGTTTTTATTTCTAAAAGGATTGGTAAACTAAACTTTCCTGTTTTTTGTCCTAAATTAATTGAACCAATTTTTGCACCACTATCAACAATACTTGTTGATGTTGGATCAACAAAAAACCCGTTCATATTTGTGTCTAGTAAACTAAAAAATCCATCAATTGAAGTGATTGATTCAATGGTTGTAGAGTTTGATTTGAGTGGAACATTTTTTTCTCCACTAAAAAAACCAGCAATTGGTGTTCCTGTATAATTTGTGTCCAAAATCAAACTGAATAATAAGTAATATTTTTTGTTTGGCAAAATTTTGTCAGTACTATTTGTTGATCCGTATAGTGGATTTGTTTCGTATACATTTTCTAAAATTAGTTGTAACTCGTTATTGTTTGGTAGGTTTCCTATTGTTCGTAATATCACTGGTTTGATTTGTGTATTTCTAGTAATAGTGTAGGTTAGTGTTTCTGTGGGGTAATAATTCGTGTCATTTATAGTTAGTTTTGTTTTTGTTCCTACAAGCATTTTGCTTGTGTCATACACTCCATTTCTTGGATAACCATTGTATATGTTGTTTAGTGTTAAATCTTTATTCACTGTATGTGCATAAAAGTATGGATTGATTTTTGCTCCACTTTCGTTCAAAAAATTAAACCTTATCATTCCTTCTCCTAACACTAATTCAATTTCTATTTCGGTTGTTTTATTCACATCCATACGAGCTCGTGTTTCTCCACTAGAGTTTTTTGATGTAGCAATTACTTTGTAGTTTCCTTTTGGTAAATTGGTTAGGGTGTATACTCCGTTTCTATCAGTGATTTTTGATCCTGTTAAATCCATTTCTAAATTTACTTCTTCGTTTATAACTTTAACAAACGCGTCTTTTACTGGTGCATTAATATCATCAATTACTTTTACCACTAATTTGTTTTCTCCTTGTTTTAAAAAAATCTTGGTTGGGGGAGTGTTTGAATCCACTGGTTTTACTTTTACAATTTTTTTTTCATACCCCATCGCACTAATTATTATGAAAAAATTTTGTGTCGCGTACTGTTCATTTACTTGTAATGAAAGCACTCCATTACTATCCACTCTTTGATTTAGCGAAAATATGTTTCCATCTTTGAAAACATTAATTGATGCTATGGTTATTGGTGAATTTGTTTCTGTTAATACTTGCACTCTTATTGCTTTTTGGATAGGGTTGTGGTTTTCTTTGAAAGTAATTTTTACTTCCATAGGTGAAGTGTTTTCCACTACAAACCTTCCTTCTTTGTTTTCTCCATTTGAGTAAGCACTGTAAGTGTATTCTTCAACTTCAAGATCAATAATTCCTGTTCCTAATAAATCAGTTGTTAGGGAAACGTATTTTCCTTTAGAATCAGTTATAGTTATTTGCACTTCTGGTTCTATTTTTGTTGGAGCATTAATATTTTCTGTTATAAAAGTAACACTAGCTTTTTTGATATCTTTTTCTAACTTTATTGTCACTGTTTCACTACTCTTATCCCAACTAACAGTTTTTTCTTTGTAATCAAGCGCAGTTGCTCTTAATTTGGTAACACTACAAGAACCAAAATTAGTATCATACCCTGTTAGTGATTGTTTGTTTCCTACAAGAATTGTTTTTGTGTCACAAATATTGTACAAAGTAGCGTTTGTAATAATATCATTATCATTATCAACTATTTTTACTTTCACATTTTTTGTTGATAACTCAATATCTTCCGGAGATAATTTTATTGTTTGGAGTTCGTTATTTTCTAGAATTATTTTTGTAGATACTTTTTTGTAATTACTTTTTGTCACATCCACATCAAAACTATCAGAACAAACATTGAAACTAACTTTTCCTAACTCGTCAGTAAACAGCACTAATGGTTCATAAGCACAATCAGTGGTTATTGTTACTTTCGCATCAGAGAGTGGTAAATTTGTTTTACTAGATAAAACAACTATCTCTCCAAAATAACTTGTTCCCCCAAAAACACTTGGTAAAATAAAAAAAACTAGTAACAATAAAATAATTAACAAAAACACTAAAAATAAAATAAAACTAGGAACAATCCTATCAATAGGATCAATTATTTTGTAAACCGGGATTTTTTCATTCACTTGGTCTAAAAAATCGTACCACTTATCTTCAAGAGTAGAATAAATTCCCAAAGTAAAACACCAAAACTAATTAATTAAAAAATAAACTAACTAAATATAAACACTACCTTTTGAAAATAAAAATGTTTTTTTAAAATATTTATTTATTCTCCTTTTTTTATTCTGTTTGCCATCTTAAATATGGATAGCCATTATTTACACTTCCACCCTCATCATTCACCCAAACATTAACAAAATCCCAATCCATAAAAGTATTTTCCCCGTTATAATTGTGAACCATTTGTGAAGTAACTTTACTTTCACCTATAATATCATTCATATAATCTATAGTATATTTTGATTGGTTCCAAAAAGAATTTTCTATATTAACTATTGCAGTAAATGATTTATCCCCAACCAAACCCGAAGATGAATCTCCAATTATATTTCCAGCATAATAGGAATTAGAAAAATTATTATTAGTGCTTGGAAATATTGTTCCAATTAATCCACCAACAATATCATCTCCAACAGGGTGTCCTGTTATATTTCCAACTGAATAGGAATTATTTATTTTTGTGTTAGAAGAAGCTCCAACTAATCCTCCCAAAGATGCTGAACCAATAGAAGGTGAACTATTAATAACATTTACTTTTGAGTAACAATTATTGATGTCAATGTTTCCACTTAAACCAATTAATCCTCCTCCGTAAGAATCAACATAAATATTCCCAGTAGTGTAAGAATTTTTTATATACCCACCATTACTAAAACTTCCAGCTATTACCCCAGCAGCATAACTTTCTATGTTTACGTCTTCTAAACCTAAATTTATTATTTTCCCACCATCAATTGATTCAAATAATCCAACTTCTGGACCATCTGTTTTTTTTATAAAAAGATTACTAATGATTTTTTTATTTCCATCAAGTGTACCTGTAAAACCGATATATAATCGTAACTTCCCTATTGGTTCAAATCCTTCTGTTTGAGTTATATACCAAGTAGAATAATTTTCTTCACACTCCTCTTGAGTAAGATACTCAGGATCTAAACAATACTCTTCACTTGAAATCCAATTTTTTGTATCAGAACAATCAATATTATTTCCTAAAATAAAATTCCCGTCCAAGTTATTATCAATAGCTTGTAATTCTAAACAATTTGTAATTACCCAAGGTCTTTGAATTGAACCATTTGGAACTAATTTGAAATTTGCTAATAAAGATTTATTTTCAACAATATTATATTCTGTTCTTGTTGGTGTTATTACTCCATCATTCCAATCAATAAATTCATAACCTTCATCAGCGATTGCTGTCACCGGTGTTCCATTTCCTCCTGAAATTATTTTTTGCAAAGTTGTCCCAGAAATTGTGCCTCCTTGTGTTGTGGTGTAGTTTATTGTGTATGTGGGTGCTGTTGAGGTGCAAGTATTTTTGATTGTGATTGTTTCTTCTTTTTCAATTCCTGTGGAAAAAGTGTATTTTATTTTGTAATTACAAGTAACAGTGTTGTTTCCTGTGCATGGACAAAGCGTATTCACATCAAACACTAAACAATTTTTTGTATGCCCTACTCTTAGTAATCCATTACAACTTAAAGAAACATTCCCATCACTACCTCCACTTGTTGCAACAAATTGAGTGATGTTCAAATCTTTTCCTGTATCATTTTTCAAAGAAATAACCGCGTCCCCGGTTGAACTAAGAACAGAATCACTAATAATTATTCCACCAGATTTTGTTGCAGGATAATTATCCAATTCTTTTCCAATCAAAATAGCATTCTCGTTTTGTGTTAATAAAAGAACAGAAACCACTAACGCAACAACAACCACAAAAGCAATAATCATCAAATATTCAATTGTCCCTTGTCCAATTGACCTTGTCTTCGGTGACTCAATTGTCCCTTGAGCAATTAACGATTTTTTCAAAAACCCAAAATTATTTTTTCTAGAAAAACTCATAACAAATAAAGAAGTTTTTTATTTAAATAACTATCTAAACAAAAAAACAAAATTAGTTCTTAACACATTTTTTTTCAAAAAAAATTATTTAAAAAAAAACAAAATCATTAATGATTTCATAATAATTTTTCAAAAAATAGTTTTTGGAGTTTTTTAAATTTTAGAGTTTTTAAAACATAGGACAAAGCATTTAGCAGTATTGTTTACAGAACTCTTGATTCCTAATACTCGCTAATTTGTTTTTTTAGCAACCTCGAGTTTTTAGTATTGCAATGCTGAATATCTCGCGTGAGCTTGATACTTACACAAGCAACCTATCAATCCGATCTTATATCGGGACTCTCGTCACTAGAATCCTTTTTAGGGGATTGTTCGTGAGTGATTGATTATTTTCAGGGATGGCTTCGTGCTTAGATGCATTCAGCTCTTATCCAAAATAGCGTAGCTACCCAGCGATGCTCTTTCGAACAACTGGCACACCAGAGGCTACGACGTCATGTTCCTCTCGTACTCGTGACATCTACCCCTCAATCAATCAGCAACTCCAACAGATAGTAACCAAACTGGCTCGCACCGTTCTTAACCCAACTAACGTTCGGCTTTAATGAGTAAACCCCTCCACCCTTGGCTGCTCATGCACAGCCAGGATGCCAAGAGACGACGGCGAGGTAGCAAACCGCGGGGTCGATGTGAACTCTTACCCGCGACAACTCAATTACTCCCAGGATAAGTTCATTGTAAGACTAGGGCCCTATTAAGTGGCGCACTAGCGTTCGCTAGACCCAAGTTTCCTTCCTACGTTTTGTGCTATTAAAAACATAGTTAAGCCTGCTTTTGCTCTTGCACTCTACATCGAATTTCCGACTCGATTGAGCAGACCTTTGGGCGCTCCTGATATCTTTTCAGGAGCGTGCCGCCCCAGCCAAACTACCCACCAAATGCTGTCCCCTTGTGAGGTAAGCAATGTATTTTCATATGATTGGTGTTACACTTTTGTCTCCACAATTCCTGACGAAATTGCTTCGAAGACTCCCAATTACTCTATACATACAAAACTACATCACAACATCAGGCTGTAGTAAACCTCCGTGGGGTCTTCTCATCCCATTGGAGTTCCGCAGCATATACACAGCGAAGTATGTTCATTGGGCTCAACCTAGGGACAGTAGGAATCTCGTTGCTTCCTTGGTGCAAGCCGCCAATAAAACGGCAAGGTATTACGCTACCGTGAGAGCCTCAGAGTTAGGCCCGCTCTTCACAAGGGCTTAGATCCGTTGGAACAGATTTTAACCTACTTGCAGTGAGCAGAAGTCAGCCCCTATACACACCATTGCTGGGTAGCAGGGACCTGTGTTTTTGTTAAACAGTCGGACTCCTCGAGTTATTGCAACCTGCATATTCCTATGCAGGCACCACTTATACCGAAGATACATGGCTAATATGCCGAATTCCCTTAGGTCAATTCCCCCAATACGCCTTAGTCTTTTCAACCAGGAGCACCTTTCTCGGTTCTTGGTACGGTTTTGTACAATCAATACAAATTCTTTTTTCATGGACACCAGGCCTTGTCGAAACATTGCTGCTCATCCTAGCTTATTCTACTTCTCGACATTATGCCTCTCCATAGAATTATTCTCGTTAAATCTCGCGAAGGCGAGACTCCAACTAGCCCAATGTGTCAAAAATCTGTCTTTCGTCACCGAACTTATGCACAAAGTACACGACTATGAACGTGTTTCCCTTTCCTTACCGTCATGTTATGAAGTAAGTTAGGACCGACTAACTCTTAGCTAATGATTAGCGCTAAGAAACCCTGGTCCTTTCGGCGGAGTAGATTCTCACTACTCTATCGTTACTACTAATGCGAGGATCCATATCGCGAAAATCTCCATACCTACTCACGTAGATACTTCTTGGACATCCGCGCACCTCCTTACAAGGAATCTTTCAACTGAAAAATCTTCTGTGTATCGGCAGTTGGTTTGAGCCCCGATCATCTTCGCCGCCATCTACCTAGGTGGGTGAGCTGTTACGCTTTCTTTGAAGGATGGCTGCTTCTAAGCCTACCTCCCCACTGTTTTAGGGAAACGACTAGCTTTACTAACACTTAACCAACATTTAAGGGCCTTAACACAGAGCTGGGTTCTTACCCTTACGGACATAAACCTTACGCCTACGCCCCTACTCCCGCAATCCTAGAAGAACGTAGCTTCGGAGTTTGGGAAAGAGACTACCCCTCTCGAGGCAACATCCCTTAACCAGTATCTCTACACCACGTTCCTTCTCCTGCGAGGCAACCCTCAGAGGTTTTTCAGGAGGAGCCTGCTATCACCAAGTTCGGTTCGCTTATTACGCCTAGTCCAAAGTCACCTAAGAAGTTAGACTATCACTAGTAGCGGTCCTCCACTCTCTTGGATGAGAGCTTCAACCTGCTAAGGACTAGTTCACTTGGTTTCAGGTCTGGCTATAGTGACTAGAGCTTCAAACTCGTCGCCTCGTAAAAACTGCGCGACATTCGCTTTCGCTACGGATACGTGCTTGAAAACACTTATCCTCGCCACTACAACAAATTCCCTCGCTCGTGCTTCACGACGAACGACCCGACACTGAGAGTTACATTATTTTCACACCTCACGATGCAAAACATCAATAACCTATCCTTTCATGCCGAGCCTCGTCCATAACCAACTAGTTTCAGGCGCTTTTCAACCCCTATTAAGGGTGCTTTTCAACCTTCCCTCGCGGTACTAGTTCTCTATCGGTCTCAAGACGTGTTTAGAGTTGGAAGTTAATCCTCCCACCTTCCCGCGCACATACAAATGCACGGTACTCGCTCGTGAATTCAACTCCTTGCACTTCAAATACGAGACTATCACTCTCTACGGTAACCCATTCCAGGGCACTTCTCTTCGTGCAAAAAGCATACTACTCACACCACACCTCTACCCCCATTACTGGGAGAGATTCGGTTCGCTCTAATCCGGTTTCGGTCGCCCCTACTCACGGAATCTCAATTGATTTCTTTTCCTTCCGCTACTTAGATGCTTCAGTTCGCGGAGTTACCATTCATTACTGAATTATTCAGACATCCTTGGTTCAAAGACCGCGTGCGTCTCGCCAAGGCTTATCGCAGCTTGCCACGTCCTTATTCAGCGCTTGAGCCTAGTCATCCACTAGTTGGCGTAACGTTGCCTATCGACCGTTCCGCCAGTCGACGTCAGGGCATTATCTTCGCTCGCTTTGAAACTCGCTTGATAAAGCTTTTGACATAAACTAACAAAACAGCCATTATTAACTCGTGCCCCACTCAAAAGAGTGAAACACGCGTATTAGGAACAATTATGCTATATATTATACTGCTAATTGCTTTGTCCTATGCTCCAACTGCCACAGCCAGTTGACATCTGGGGACTATCTTCGCCTAACGGCTCGATAGACCTTCAATGCCAATTGTCAAAATAACAATTGGTTTGTCCTTCCATCAGAAAAAACTCCTGATGGGAACATTAAAAATAAAGTAAAATCTGTTGATTTTACTTATCCTCACACACTTTTCGGTGTGCTTGGTAATGTCCACTCGACTCCACGAGTGGTGACAACTCTATTTCGTCCGCAAAACGGACAAATGGACTCTGAGGGAGTCGAACCCCCGACCTCCCGCGTGCAAGGCGGGCGCTCTACCAACTGAGCTAAAAGCCCCTAAACGGCTTACCCGTGATAAAAGCTACTGCTTTTACGACGCCCCACAAAACTATGTTTTGTTATGGCCGTTCACACGCGCACTACACTCGCTAACGCGAGGTAGAGCTTGCCTCACTTTCATTTCGGCATGTGCTCGGAATACTCAATCTGGTTTTAGTCCTTGAAAGATACAAGAACTAAAATAGCGCCTGCACCGCTAAGGTCAAAAACCTTTAAATCCAATCAACTGTTCCACCAATTGATATTGGGGCACGGCATGCGCTTTGCTTAACCGAGCACTTAAATCATTGGCTCACAGTCATAACAACACTTATGCCCTTTGGGCATGTGTTATTCATAAATATTATTTGTTGGTTGTATAGTGGTTATTTGAAATTTTACTTCATAAACCCTCAAAACTACGATTGAAAAAAATCCAATCGTCAAGATCGCACACAATGATTTCTAAGAAACCAAAGATCTTTATTTTATAGGAGGTGATCCGTCCGCAGGTTCCCCTACGGACACCTTGTTACAACTTAGCCCCCCTCGCAAAGCTAAGAATCAGACATTTCACTCAGAAGTGTATTCATCCGAACTTTACTCGGCTGGCTTGATGGGCGGTGTGTGCAAGGCTCAGGGACTTATTCACCGCGCGTTAATGACACGCGATTACTGGGGATTCCAACTTCATGAGGGCGGGTTACAGCCCTCAATCCGAACTGAGGTGAAGTTTAAGAGATTAGCGACCCCTTTCGGGTAAGCGACCCATTGTCTTCACCATTGTGTGGCGCGTGTTGCCCAGGAAATTCGGCTCATACAGACCTACCGTTGACCATACCTTCCTCAGCATTACTGCAGCAGTCCTCATAGAGTGCCCCTCGCAAAAGCAAGAGTCGCAACTATGAGCATGGGTCTCGCCCGTTGCCTGAGTTAACAGGATGCCTCACGGTACGAGCTGGCGGTGGCCATACAGGACCTCTCAGCGCGTCAAAAAAGCCCTTCAGACTGTTCATCACACTGCTGTCTTCCCTGGTAAGATTTTCTGGCGTTGCATCCAATTAAACCGCAACATCCACCCCTTGTAGTGAGCCCCCGCCAATTCCATTAAGTTTCACCCTTGCGGGCGTACTCCCCAGGCAGCTAACTTAACGCCTTCGCTTCGGCACTCCGCTTCCACGTGGGAAGAGGAACACCTAGTTAGCATCGTTTACAGCTGGGACTAACAGGGTATCTAATCCTGGTCGCTCCCCCAGCTTTCGTCTCTCACCGTCAGGATAATCCTCGTGAAGCGCCTTCGCTACTGGTAGTCCTTTTGGGATCATAACATTTCACCGTTACCCCAAAAATTCTCTTCACGTCTTATTTCCTCAAGCAAGCCAGTATCTTTAGCCATTCGAACAGTTGAGCTGTCCGATTTCACCAAAGACTTAACTCACAGGCTACAGGCGTTTTAGGCCCAATACAAGTGGGAACCACTTAGGGATTACGTATTACCGCGGCGGCTGGCACGTATATTACCCCCCCTTTATTCGCCAAACGATTTAGGTTTGGCAAAAGCTTCCAATGGAAGCACTCGAAATCCCCCTATCACACTTTCGTGCAGTGTAAAGGTTCCGCGACTGCTGCACCCCGTAGGGCTAGGGACCTTGTCTCAGTTCCCTTCTCCGGGCTACCCCTTTCAGGGCCCGTACGCATCACTGGCTTGGTGGGCATTTACCCCGCCAACGACCTAATGCGCCGCAACCCCATCCTTAAGCGACCATGTACGGAATAGTACTGTCCTCTTGATAAACAAACATTTCCAGTATAGCTTATCTACACAACATTAAACCCAGTTTCCCGGGATTGGTTGTTCTTAAGGGTAGGTTAGTTACGTGTTACTGAGCCGTTCGCCAAGCACCATTCCTGGCACTTTCGACTTGCATGTCTTGAGCCGGATTTCGATAGCGGTTCCCGCCAGTAGGATCAGCTGGAATTCATCCAACAGCGGCATAACTCCGCTGGCACGTTAGCACTATCTCCGCTCGCTTTGAAGCTCGCTCGATACTGCAAATGCACTATCGCTAAACTAGCGTATTTTAGTATTGAATTATATTTGAAACTTTTTTGAAATTGGCTTTGAGCTATTATTACACAAAACTCAAAATTGATTTAAACAAATAAATCAATGATAATCTTACCTCACAAAAATAAATTTGTGAAATATGGTTATCTAACCACTAACCAACATCATATCCTTAAAAGCAAGGATACTCACTCGCCAAATCATGCATAGCTTACGCTACGATTATTGGACTTATCATAAACTCGAAAAACCGAGCTTAATTCTAAAAAACCGAATTTTGTCACAACGACAAAGTGTTACGGTGTGAGAACTTGTACCAATCAGTCAAAAACCGATTGACCAATCTAACTCTAGCAATTGCGTGGTGAAACAAAGTTTCACTACGACCTGTCAAACCAAAAGGTAATGACAGCTGTCACCAGACAACCAAAATTGCTATATATATTTGGTGCGCCCAACCTTTATAAACCTATCTATTTCTTCTTTGGGAATTCGTTTTTCTTTAGGGATTTATTTTTTTTTGATTTATTTTTTTTGGATTTATTTTTTTTTGGATTTGTTTTTTTTGAATTTGTTTTTCTTTGATTTGGGAAGAGGGAAAAAACAAAAGTGTCCTAAAAAGAGTGATTTTTTTTGGATTTTTTGTTTGCGTAATCTTTATATATTTCTGATTTTAATATTTTGTTATGGGTAAACCAACTTTGGTTGATAGGGCAAGATTTCGATTAAATAAAGGTAAATTAGAATCCGAGAGAGCGAAAGCTGTTGCTGATTTTGGTAGAGCTAGAAAAACTCACAGAAAATTTAGAGCGTATGCAAGTGGAACTCTTCAAAGTTCTGAATTAGTTTTAGCAAAATTAATTAGGAGAAGAGCAAAATCCACAAAAAGTACATTTGAAAAAAAGAGGTTGGATAAATTAGCAAAAGAATTAGAATCAAAAAAAACACGAAAAGAAATAGAAGCAATGGAAATTGATCGTTCACTTACAAATGAAAGGAAAAAAAAATTTTCTGATAAATTACTCGCGAATAGAGTAGCTAAAGGGCCAGTAAGTAAAAATGAATTAAGAGGAAGAAAATTAGTTAGGGGAGTGTATAAAGGAGAAAACGTTGCATTCATTAGTTCGAGAGGAAAATTGCACCAAGGTAATTTTCAAAGAGTCGCAATAAACCCTGCTAATAAAAAAATATCAATTGTTCTTAGAATTGGAAAAAGAATACAATACTTAGAAGTTGCTAATATTTCAAAAAGAATTTCTCTAAACGCATTCAACAAAATGACAAACCTTAACATAACCCAATACAATCCAAAATAATTCCAAAATCAAGACAAAATTGTTTTTTGCTTAATTTTTTTTGATGATATTTTTTTTTAAAATAATTTTGTTCTATTTTTTGTTTAATTATTTTATCTTAAAAAGAAAAATATTATCCAATTTGCAATAATGAATAATATTGTTGCAAGGTATGTTGCTCTGTAACTTATTTTCATATCAGCTTTTTTAGGGTTTAGTATTGCGTCTTTTAGTAGTGGGAGTACTAGTAGTGCTCCAAATATTGCTAGAGTGTATTGTTGTGGAAGGAACCCTAACCATTTTTCTTGAAATGTTAATCCATTAACCAAAATCAATACGTATGCTAGTGCTCCTATTATCATTGCAGAGTATGATAGTATTTTTATTTTTCCTGTGGTTAGTAAAGCAACCGTGCTACTCATTTTTACTTTCTTATCGTGTTTTGTAGAAAACATTCTGTAAAGAGAATATCCACTGAATTGTAATCCTACAACAAAAATTATTGGCAGAATTGGGAAAGGCATTGTTGTTAATTTTTTGAACGAAACAAACAACACAAGTCCTGATAAGTATCTAAACACTGGATTAACCATTGATCCTGAAATCAAGTCAAAGTATTTTCTTGATTTTAATCTATAAGGTTCCATTGTGTAAAGGAATTGGTTCAGTATCATGAATAGTAAGCAAAACAATAACCAAAAATTGTTCAAAAGGAAAGGAATGCACAAACCAATTCCAATTAAAACAAATGAAAATATTTTTGCTTGAAATGGAGTTACTTTTCCACTAGGGATTGGTCTGTTTTTTTTCACAGGGTGAATTAAATCAATTCTCCAATCAGTCAAATCATTCAAAGCATAAAGCCCTGACCACATTAATGCAACACTAAAAAAACCAAGAACAAAAATAATAGGATCAATCAAAGACAAGTAACAATAATAACCAATTAAAGCAGCAAGAGTCATGTTGAGAAGAGATTTGCTCCATTCAATAGGTCTACCAAGTTCAATCAAACCAAGAATCCTATCAACCACGCCCCACTTTTTTTTAGGAACAAAATTTTTTTCGGAAATATTTTTTTTGGTTAGTAGAGATTTTTTTTCTTCAAAAAATCTTTTCTTTTTTTTAGAATTTTTTGTCACTATTTTTTTCGTGTTTTTTGTTTTGCTCATTGTAGATTTTAAAGAATTAATTATTTATAAACCTGTTGGGAATCAATTTTAACTACTGAGGGATTGTTGTTTGAAAGCATTGTTTATTTTACAAGAAGGACCTGATTCTGGTATTAATGTTTATACTAAATCTCTTGCAAAAGAATTAACAAAACTTGGAGTGAAAGTGAATATTGATAAAAAATTTGAAGAGGATTATGATATTATTCATGTCCACGGTAGGCCTAACTTAAAGGTTCTTCAAAAATTGTTGGTGGGTAAAAAAACTGCTATGGTTACTACTACACACATGACAACAGGGGAACTTGATGGATTAATTCCAAGAGAATTACTTTGGGTAGCAAATTCTTATCTTGCTGGGTTGCACAAATTGTGCAAAAAAATATTTGTAACAGTTCCAGCGATTCATAAACAATTAAATAAAGATAAATCAATCAAGCAAAAATTGGTGCTAATGGGGTATGGAGTAGAGTTAGAAAGATTTGCGAATAGAAAAGATATTAACAAAAACGAGTTTAGAAAAAAACTTGGGATAAGTAAAGACAAAAAAATTGTTTTGTGTGTAGCATCAATTCAAAAAAGGAAAGGAATTTTTGATTTCGTGGAAACCGCTAAAAAATTGCCACAATACGAGTTTGTTTGGGTTGGTAAAATACCCCAAACACCCTATCTTGAAAAAAGAAAAAAAATAACAAAAATAGTGCGTGAAAACAATACTCCAAACTTGCACTTTCCTGGAGCACTATACGGTGATGAACTAGTAAAAGCATTTTATTCAGCTGACTTGTTTTGGTTACCTTCATATTCGGAAACTTTCGGACTCGTAGTAGTAGAAGCAGCAGCTAGTGGAAAACCAGTGTTGTTAAGAAATTTACCAGTGTATGGAGCGTTCAAAAAATTTGTTGAAACTTATTCAAAAAACCCTGAAACAAAAATCAAAAACATTTTGGAAAAAAAATCTTTCCAAAAAAACAAAAAACTAATCAAAAAAGAAGTGAAAAAATTCAGTATGAAAAATCACGCAAAACGAGTACTAGAAGAATACAAAAAAATTGTGGATGAAAAAAATAGTGTAAATGAAAAAAATGAATATAATGAAAATTATTATTCAAGAAAAAATTTTTTAGAAGTAATAAAAAAAGGAGGATATGTAAAAGGATTTGGTGGAAAAAAAGCATATTTTTGGAAAGCGAATTTTGTAAAAAAACATTACAAAAAAAACAAAGGGAGTATTCTTGATATTGGGTGTGGTGAAGGTCAATTTCTTGAAGCAATGCCTAAACAATTTGAAAAATATGGACTTGAAATATCAGAACATGCGTTAAAAATATTAAAAGAAAAAAAAATAAAAGCTAAAAAAGAGGATTTTGTAAAAAAAATACCTTTCAACAAAAAATTTGATATAATTACTATGTTTGATTCACTGGAACACTCATCAAATTTAAATAAAACAATAAAATTGATAAAAGAAAAAATGAGTGCGGATTCAATTTTTGTTTTAGAAGTGCCAATAAAAACAAATTTTGAGAGAACACTAAATTTAATTGGAATGAGTGTGCTTGAAAATGATTCTACGCACCACCAAAAATACAATTTTAATGAATGGAAAAAAATGCTTGAAAATGATTTTGAAATAGTTTATGAAAGAAAAGTGTTTTTTGAAAAACGCAAAATCCCTGGATTGAATTTATTTGGTTTGTTTGTTTTAAAAAAGAAACCAAAAGAAAAAATAATTGTGTCAGTTATTATACCAACTTTGAATGAAAAAAAATTTATCAAAAAAACAATTCTTGCACTAAAAAATCAAACAATTCCGAAAAAGAATTATGAAATAATTGTGAGTGATAGTTCAAGCACTGATAATACTGTGAATATCGCAAAAAAATATGCTGATAAAGTTGTTATTTGTGAAAGAAAAGGAGCAGGGCATGGAAGAAATTTTGGGGCAAAATTTGCTAAAGGAAAATACTTGGCTTTTGTTGATGCTGACACAATCGTGTCAAAAACATACATTGAAGGAGTAATTGAAGGACTAAAAAACGCGATAGCAGTAACAGGACCAATGAGAGCACTAGAACATGATTCAAAAAAACTGGATGCGTTTTACAAATATTGGGATCTTCAAACAAAAATATCAATTGATTTAAAAAAACCAATTTTTCCAGGATTTAATTTCGGAGTAAGAAAAAAAGAATTTGATAAACTAAAAGGATTCAAAGAAAAAGATATAGTGGTAGAGGATATGGATTTGTCTTTCAGATTAGCAAAAATAGGAAAAATTGTTTTTAACAAAAAAATGTCTGTTAAAACCTCGACAAGAAGATTAAAAGAAGTGCCAATAAAAGAATATGTTCTAAACGCGACAAAATACGCGGTAACAGGAAAAAGTTGGGGTTGGGAACACCACAGAAAAGATTTTAACAAAAAATAATTCTTAATAATTTTTGATTACTAATCAAACTTTGATTCCTAATTAATTTGATTCCTAATTAATTTGATTCCTAATTAAAATTTATTACTTAATCAAACTTTGTCTACTTTTAAAAAAAAGTGTTTTTTAGAATAAGTATTTTTTATTAGTGTTTTATTTTTTTCATTTTTTATTATTAGTGTTTTTATTGTTAGTATTTTTATTCTTTTTTTATTATTGGTATTTATCATTACTTTGCTCTTTGTCTTAGGTATCTTTTTTTTCTTTGTCTTCTTTTCATTTTCTTTTTTGTCCATTTCCATCTTTGTCTTGCTTTTGTTTTTTTGAATCTGCTTGTGTCTCTTGATCTTTTAGCCATTTGTGCTTTCACCATGCTTTTGTTAAGAAAAATTAAATCAAAAAGATTTATAAATCAACCCAAGGGTGTTTTTTTTTATTTTTTTAACAATAATTTGGCTAGTTCTATTTTTTCTTTTTCAGTTAGAGAGTTTATTATTTTTTTCATTAGTTCTTTTTTCTCGTTTTTGTTTAGTCCTCTGAAATAATTTAGTGCCATTTCTTCCATCATTTTTGCTCACTTATTTTTCATCACTTTTTTATTATGCTTGTTCCTGTCATTTCTTTTGGTTTTTTTATTTTTAGTATTTCTAGCACGGTTGGTGCTATATCTTGTAGTCCTTTGTTTTTTTCCAAAATTGTTTTTTTTAGTTTTTCTTCATTTGTTACTAGTATTAGCGGCACTGGGTTGGTGGTGTGTGAGGTGCCCCATTTTTTTGTTTGATCTTCTGCGTTTCCGTGATCAGCGAACACTAGAGTAGTGTAGTTTTCTTTTAGCGCGGTTTTTGTTATTTCTCCTACACAAGCATCCACTGTTTCTATTGCTTTTGTTATTGCTTTTTTGTTCCCTGTGTGTCCCACCATATCACAATTAACTAAATTAACTACTATGAAATCGTATTTTTTTGTTTTTATTTGTTCTACTAGTTTTTGGGTTATTTCTTTTGCACTCATTTCTGGTGTGTTATCATAAGTGGGGGTAGTGGGACTTGGTATTAGTATTCTTTCCTCGTTTCTGTTCGCTACTTCGTTTTGTCCATTAAAAAAGAATGTTACGTGAGCGTATTTTTCTGTTTCGCTTATTCTTAATTGTCTTAACCCGTTTTCTGCTATAGTGTATCCTAACAAGTTTTTTTCCAGAACATCAGGGTACGCTACTTTTGCGTTCATTGGGTTGTAGTATTGTGTCATTGCCACAAAATAGGTTTTCTTTTTTTCTCTTTTCCATTCCTCAAATTTTCTTTCCACTATGCTTTGGGTTAATTGTCTTGTTCTATCAGTTCTGTAATTAAAAAATATTATTGAATCGTTTTCTTTTACTCCACCATATTTTTTTTGTTTTCTTGGAATAATGAATTCATCAGTGATCTTTTTTTTGTGACTTTCTTTTATAGAGTTCAGTGGATTAGTGTAAGTGGTTTTTGTTTCTCCTTTCATTATACAATCGTATGCTTGTTTTGTTCTATCCCAATTCTTGTTCCTATCCATTGCATAATATCTTCCACTAATCGTAACTATTTCTCCAAATTTTTGTTTCTTTAATACTGCTAGTATTTTTTTTATGTGATTTAAGCTTTTTGTTGTTGGAGAATCTCTCCCATCAGTTATTGCGTGGATTTTTACATCAAAAAATTTTTCTTGTTCGCACAATTTTAGTAATGCTTGTAAATGATTCAGGTGAGCGTGCACTCCTTCTGTTTGAAACAACCCTATTAAGTGTAGAGAGGTTTTGTTTTTTTTCGCGTTTTTTATTGCTTCTAAAAACTCTGGGTTTGTGAAAAAACTTTTATCCTCTATTGATTTGTTTATTCTTGTTAATGACTGTTGAATTATTCTTCCTGAACCAATAGTGAGGTGTCCCACTTCGGAGTTTCCTTGAAAACCTTTCGGTAACCCAACTGCTTCCCCACTAGCGTTTAGAAGAGTGTTGGGATAATTTTTCATTAAAAAATCAGTGTTCGGAGTAGGAGTGTTCGCTATTGCATTGTTTTTTTTATCCGCTCTAAAACCCCAACCATCCCTAATAACCAAAATCACTCTACTCATACCAACATCAAATCCTAATAATTAATTAAAACTTAACAATTAATCAAAACCCAACAATTAATCAAAACCATAATAATTTGATCATGTTAATCATATTTTTGTATACAAAGAAAAAGCTTTTCTCCTATTTTAATTCTTCTATATTTTTGGTTTAAAAAACAAGAATATGGACAAATCCACTGCCTTATTTAAAATTAGTTGAAAAAAACAATAATCTTTTATAAAGTTTTACTAACATTTTGTATATACCTAATTTATTGTTTTTAGGTACATAAGTTTATATATTCAAAATTCTTTATTGTGGTGGTTATGAAACTACAAAAAGCTGTTTCCAGAAGAAACAAAGGAAAGTCTTATGAAAAGTGGTTTGTTAATATACCTTCTGAACAAATAAAAACTCTGGGGTGGAAAGTTGGAGACAATATTGAATCCACAATAAACAATAATGAATTAATTCTCAAATCAAAAGGCACTGATATTGTTAAAATAAAAAAACAAGGAAACTTGACTTACTATGAAAGGTTTGTTAGAGTATACAATAATTTACCACTTGATGAACGTAAACTCCCAATAGTTGTAATTAATGGAGAAGCTTTTACTTGGTATAGGTGTAATGTGGAGATCACGGGCAGAACTAAACTTGGCAAAAAAATTGGAGAAAAATTAATTAGGTTGGATATAATATAATTTAATTAATGAATTAAATAATTAAAATAATTTAGTGATTAAAATAGTTTGGTTAAAATTATTGTAGTTGTTTTGGGGGGAATTGGTGTGACATCAAGAGAAGAAATGCAAATAGTTTTAGAGAGATTAAAAACTGTTCCTGCTGGACTAAAAATGTCTATTGGGAGTAAAGGCACATTTGATAAATTTCAATTAATGGATGAAGTTGAAAAAAATACTGAAATAGGACAACTAATAGTAAACATATACATGGAAAATTTAAGAAGTTTCAAAAAATAGGTGGTGGAGTTCAATGCAGAGAACTATTCTGATTACTAGACCACAATTTGATCCCGCTACACACTATCTTAGAGAATGGGCTAAAAAAATTATTTTTGTTGCAGAAGATAAAGGATTTAATATTTATACACTTGAACCAAAAGAATGCACTAAGAAAGAATTTGAAAAAAGACTTTTGAAAAACAATCCTCACTTAGTATTGTTAAATGGACATGGATCATATGATAGAGTTGCTGGACAAAATAATGAAGTAATTTTAATGGTTGGAGACAATGAACATTTATTAGCCAAAAAAATAATACATGCTTTTTCGTGCAGTTCTGCTAATAAACTCGGTCCTGCTTGTATTAGTAAAGGAGCAATAGCGTATATTGGTTTTGATCAAGATTTTATATTTTGGCAAGATGAGAGATACACAGCAACCCCTCTAAAAGATAATGTGGCAAAACATTTTTTAGAACCAACCAACCTAGCACCAATATCACTAATTAAAGGGAATACTGTAAAAGAAGCATTTAACAAATCACAAGACGCATTTGATAAAGCAATTAAATATTTTGAGACACATTACACACTCCAAAATTCACACATTTTATTCGCACTTAGATACAACAAAGCTGTTCACAAAATGCACGGAAAAGCTAATGCTACAATATTTGACCTTTGAAATTTGTTTTAGTATTTTTATCTTGTATTAATTTTTATTTTCATATTTTTTATTTTTTCATATTTTTGTTTTTATTTAATTTTATTTTTTTATTTTTAATTTATTTTTATTTTTTTTTATTTTTATTTTACTTTCAATTATTTTTTTATTTGATTTTTGTTATGTAATATTTTTTATCAACTTCTTGTTTTATTTTTATATTATTTTTTGCTAGTTGTTGTTGGAATTTTTTGCTTGCTAGTAGTTCTGTTATGATTTCTTTTGTAGCGATTCTGTGGACTCCAACCATACTACTTACGTGTCCCACAGTGAATGTTGCTGGTGCGCCGTGTTTTAGTTGTTCTCGCATATCCGGTATCCAAATGAATGCTCCTTTTTTTTCATAACTCTTCAAAGCGTTTCCTAGAATAAATTTTGCTATTTGTTGTTTTGCGCGTTCCCTATTCAATATTTTTTCTCTACTTGGAACTCTTCTTGCTCTTGCCTCAATTTTTCTAATATTCGCTTCTCTTAATTTTGATTTTCTTAAAGGATTTGATTTTTGTTTTTTGTTTGGTTGTTTTTTTATTGTTCCTGTTCGTGCAACTCTTCGTGTTCCTGTTCGTATAACCATATTTAATTATTAGAGTGTTTTAGGTATTTAAATTTGCCCAAGCATGGATTTTTTTGTTTTTTAAATAATTTTTTTGTTTGAAATAATTTTTTTTGTTTTTTAAATAATTTTTTTGTTTTCAATAGTTTTATAAATTAGTTAATTGTATTTTGTTGGTGTGGTTGTAGTGGGTTCGGTTAAAATTATTGCTACTATTGGTCCGAG
>JGI24711J26586_10000674_pt1 | contig 26490 bp, 27 predicted proteins | sample BioPla3DNA1_FD_26586 | JGI IMG/M metagenome (IMG submission 26586)
CTCTCTCTCTATGCCTTTATCTATATGTATATCTATCAAAGCATTAATAGCTGTACTTTATATGGGATTAAATCCCACTTCGGTTTTGTTGTTTTGCAAGGCTCATATATTTTATATCAGCATTTTGTTTTCTGTCAAGGGTTGGCAATATTTTTAGTATCAATGTACATAATTTGCCAGGTTTTTGACATAGAATTGTAACTAAATCCTATCTCTACATAATTTATACCCTGACTTAATTCAGTAAGTTCATAACTTGCGTCTTCTCTAAGTTGAACATTTGCCGTAACTTGTGCTGCTACAATTTGAGGATCTCCACCTTCAAGTATTACAAAGGACGGATTTTCCTCCTGACCTTCTTTACTCACCCCTATATATTCTATGGCAGAAATAAAATCTATATAATCCTGGACATCATATTGCCTGTCCCAATAGTTGAAATCGCTATGTAGAAATGATAAAGACTCCTTATATCTATTTTTGCTGATACAAGAGAACCAGTCCTCTGTAAAATTTTCTAAATCTTCAGTGAAAAAACTCTTATATAAATCTAGGGCTGAGGTTTGATCGGACATTCTTTTGTGATCTTTAAGCTGCTGCTGACGCAATGCGCGAATCTCTTCCTCCATGCTCCTGATTCGGGCCCTTTGCTCTTCAGTAGTCTTTTGTAAACTGGAATTAGAGTTCTCAAGTTCTTCTACNGTGGTACTGAGTATCCGGTTCTGGCCCTTTAACCAGTCCTGCTCAAGTCTGTCNCTTTCTCTTTGTTTTTGCAGATTTTCTTTGTCCCATACCAGATAATTGAGCATGAGAAATGAAAAAAGTACCACAATTGAGATTATGACTATCACAAATTTCTTCATGGAGCACCTCCAGATTCGAGTAATAGCGTTACAGCTTAAAAAGATCTATAGCGTTAGCCCCGGTTTGGCTTTCAGCTAAAAAATAATCTATTTTTTTAATCTCAGAAATCTTTTCTAAAACATACTTAATAAGGCCGGACCAGTTTCTTTTGCCTCTAAANGGCTCAGGAGACATGTAAGGACAATCTGTTTCCACCAACAGCATATCCAGAGGTACATAATCCACAACCTCTACAGGTTTTTTGGCATTTTTAAAAGTGAGCGCGCCGCCGATTCCTATGCTAAATCCCAGATCNAACACCTCACGGGCCATTTCCTTTGAGCCCGAAAAACAGTGGAATACACCACCTACTTCTCTTGCGTTCTCACTTTTGATAATATCCAGAATATCCTTATGTGCTTCTCTGTCATGAATTATTATTGGCAGCTTCAGCTTTCGGGCAAGTGCAATTTGCCTGGCAAACCACTCTCTTTGAACCTCCCTAGGTGAGAAGTCATAGTGATAATCCAGTCCTATTTCCCCGATAGCTACTACCTTTTCTTCTTTTGATAAAGTAATCAGCTTGTCAATAGCATCATCTTCGGCCTCAGCCACATCATGAGGATGAATACCGACTGAAGCATAAATAAAGGAGTATTTTTTGGTCAGCTCTATTGATTTTTCAGAGCTTGTAACATTACTTCCAGCATTAATAATGTGTGTGACTCCGTGTTCAACACAATCTTGTAAAACCTTATCTCGGTCTGAGTCAAATCTTGAATCATCGTAATGAGCATGCGAGTCTATCACTTTCAATTTCTCCTTTTTTATTCCTTCAGTGTTCTTCCAGTGTATCTGTCAGTAAAAAAGGTCCGCCATTGGATTAACTAACCCTGGCACCATCAGGAATATCCTGATCAACTGTCAATAGTACAAGGCTTTGCCCATGTGTTGCAGCTAAAATCATACCCTGGCTTTCTACTCCGCGAAGTTTAGCTGGTTTAAGATTAGCCAGAAATATCAATTTCTTTCCTATCAGAGAATCGGGAGAATAATACTCTGCAATCCCTGATACAACCTGCTTTTCTTCTTCGCCGCACTTTAGTTTAAGCTTAAGCAGCTTATCGCTCTTTTCTACCTTTTCACACTCTAATACCTTTGCAACTCTTAATTCAATTTTTGCAAAGTCTTCAATGCCTATTATGGCTATTCCCTCAGTGTTTTCCGAATTAGCCTTCTCATCCTTTTTATTCTTACGGGTATCATGCTGCTTCTTATCATCTTCGGCTTTTTCGGTTGTTGGTGTAATAGCCTCTAATTTCTTCATTTCAGCATCCATATCTATGCGTGGGAAAATAATCTGTCCTGAGGTAACAGGCTTTGTCTGACTATAAATGCCCCATTCACCTGAACTTTCCCATGCGGTCTGATTTTCAGGAATTCCTAACTGATCCCATATTTTAATAGGGGTTTCGGTCATAAAGGGCTGAATCAATATGGAAATAATGCGGATGCTCTCAGCGAGATTATATAGTACCTGAGCTAAACGAGGTCTCTTTTCCTCTTCCTTGGCCAATATCCATGGCATGGTTTCATCAATATATTTATTTGTACGGGATACAGCCTTCCATATCTCGGCTAAGGCGCTGCTGAACTGGAGCTTGTCCATGTGCTCCTCTACCTTTGTCTTAGTGTTTACAACCAAGCTTCTTAGCTCCTGATCAAATTCTCCGCCTTCTCTATCAATTGGCAGAACCCCATCAAAATACTTCTTAATCATTGCGACGGTTCTGCTTACCAGATTGCCCAGGTCATTTGCTAAATCAGAATTAATACGGCTTATAAGGGCCTCGTTTGAGAATACGCCGTCAGCTCCGAATGGAACCTCCCTTAACAGGAAGTAGCGAATAGCATCCAGCCCATACTTCTCAATTAATACGACAGGATCTACCACATTACCTTTAGACTTTGACATCTTTCCACCGTCAAGAACCAACCAGCCATGACCAAAAATCTGCTTTGGAAGAGGTAAATCCAATGCCATAAGCATTGCAGGCCAGATTATAGTATGGAATCTGACTATTTCCTTACCAACCAGATGAACATCAGCCGGCCAGAATTTCTTGTACAGCTCATCATTATCTGACAGGTATCCCAATGCTGTGATGTAGTTAGAAAGGGCATCAATCCATACATAGACAACATGCTTATCATCAAAGGTAACTGGAATTCCCCAATTAAATGAGGTTCGTGAAACACATANATCCTCAAGGCCCGGCCTCAAGAAATTATTAAGCATTTCATTTCTTCGGGATGTGGGCTGGATAAACTCAGGATTTTCCTCTAAGAGTTTAATTAGCCTTTCCTGATATTTGGAAAGCCTGAAGAAATAGCTTTCCTCCTTGGTCAGTTCCACAGGTCTTTCACAATCAGGGCATTTGCCATCCTTCAGCTGTGTCTCGGTCCAGAAGGACTCACAGGGAGTACAATACCAGCCCTCATATTCGCTCTTGTAAATATCACCTTTATCATAAAGGGTTTTAAATATCTTTTGAACAGCAGCCACGTGCTCTTCGTCTGTAGTCCTGATAAACTTATCGTTGGATATGTTCATGAGACTCCACAGCTTCTCGATCCCGGCTACAATATTATCCACATATTCCTGCGGAGTAACGCCCGTTTCTTCAGCTATTCTTTGAATTTTCTGACCATGCTCGTCAGTGCCTGTCAAAAACATAACATCATAGCCCTGGAGCCTTTTATATCTAGCCATTGCGTCTGCCGCAACGGTTGTATAGGAATGTCCGATATGAAGCTTTCCGCTTGGATAGTAAATCGGGGTGGTAATATAGAATGTCTTCTTACTCACAGTAAAGGTCCCTCCAAATATAAAAGTTTAAGTAGAATAATTATATTAATCATTACTAATTATTGATTCTATTATTTGAATTATACCATAAGTTAGGTTCATGGCAATAATCTGAAGAGTCACACAGAAGAACCGTCCCCTTGTGTTTTTCTGACAGTGATTATAGCGGTGCAGAATATGCCGTTGCCTTTACCGAACTCAGTAAGGCCTTCACCTGTTGTAGCCGTTATTCCGACGCTTTTCGAATCTATGCATAATAGATGTGCAATATTTTCACGCATAGGTTTAATATATGGTGAGAGCTTAGGCTTAAGAGCCTCTATTGAAATGGAAACATGAACAATCTCAGAGTTTTCAAGGGTTTTTAGAGCCTCCTTCAGATACACACTGCTGTCAGTGATACCCTGTTCTAGGCATAGCTTGTCAGCCCTTTCCCCCAATATGTTGATACAGGATATGCCTGAAACAGCATTTGTGAGGGCATGTAAAACCACATCAGCATCACTATTGCCCTTAAGGCCCGGGCAATTATCAATGTAAATGCCCCCTAGTATGAGCCTTTTGCATTCCTCAGGCTCTGTAAATCTATGACTATCCTGCCCGATAGCTACTCTATACATAATACTTCACCCTTAAAAAAACAGGCCACTGTCATGACCTGTCTAATAAAAACTTTATCCTCTGATATCCTTGAGCCTATACCCTAGTACCATCAAGCTGTCGCTTAAGTGTACATTTTCGACCACTGCTCCATTATCCAGCATAAGGTCTGTCGGAGAGAAGTTCCAAATTCCTTTTATGCCTAAGGATGTAACCCTTTTGGCGATATCAGTAATATTTTTATTAGGAACGGTCAGCATTGCGATATCTATTTTGTTTTTACTTGCAAAATCATCGAGTGTATCCATATGCATGACATCTATATTATTAATCTGCTTTCCGACCTTATTTTCATCTATATCGAATATGGCCAGAATGTCAAATCCTCTTTTCTTAAAGTTTTCATAATTCGCAAGAGCATTTCCCATGTTACCTGCTCCAAGTATAATGCAGGAAAACCTTGTGTCTGTACCCAATATCTTGCTAATCTCCTCGTATAAAGATTCAACATTATAGCCGTATCCTTGCTGCCCAAAACCACCAAAACAATTTAAGTCCTGTCGTATCTGAGATGCCGTAATATGCATCCTCTCACTAAGCTCTTTAGATGAAATACGCTTGACATCCATCTTCATAAGATCAGAAAGATAACGAAAGTATCGGGGTAGCCTTCTTATGACTGCCATTGAAATTCTCTTGTCTTCAACCATATTACTACCTACCTTTAACTATATTCTACCGTTATTCTAACATGATTGTGATTTTTTTGTCAAATACTGTGTAACTATTGCCTTTAAATATTTTGCCTGCTTAATTTGAAGTTTCTTTCTCTTATGGTTTATTGANACAAAGATTACATTTAGTTAAGCTGTTTATAGTATTAACTGGCAGAGGTTATATTATGTTGAGTAACGAGAATCAGTTCAGATATGATGCCTTTATTAGCTACAGGCATTGCGATCCTGATAAGAGAATTGCTGAGAAGCTTCATAGGATGCTCGAAACATATAAAATCCCAAAGGCTATAGTCAAAGCCTCCGGTAAAAAGCGTATAAACCGAGTTTTCCGAGACAGGGAGGAGCTGCCCACCTCATCGAATCTTGCTGATTGTTTGTACAAACCTGCTTTCAGGCTTAAATTGCTACTTCTATACCCTGTATTTTTAGATATTCCTTCAAATCCCTTATCTTCATTTCACCAAAGTGAAACAATGATGCAGCAAGAACCGCTTCTGCTTTCCCTATAGTAATAGCATCCTTAAAATGCTCTAGCTTTCCTGCTCCACCTGAAGCGATTACCGGAATTTCCACAGCCTCTGCTACTGCTTTGGTTAATTCAACATCAAAACCTGATTTGGTACCGTCTCTATCAATACTTGTGAGCAGGATTTCACCTGCACCGAGGCTCTGAACCTTTCTTGCCCAGTCAATGACATCCTTGCCAGAGTTCGTTTTTCCCGCATTATAATATACATCCCAGCCCGTGCCATCAATACGCTTCTTGGCGTCTATTGCCACCACCACACATTTTGAACCAAATTCGGCAGCGGCCTCTGATACAAGCTCGGGCCTTTTTAATGCAGCTGAGTTTACTCCGATTTTGCTTGCCCCTGCGTCAAGTATCCTTCTGAAATCTTCCACAGACTTAACGCCACCCCCAACTGCAAAGGGAATGGAGATTTTCTCAGCTATACGAAATACCACATCAAGCATTGTACTTCTATTCTCTGTGGTTGCTGAAATATCCAACAGGGTGAGCTCATCTGCCCCGGCCTTTTCATAAGCCACAGCACACTCAACCGGGTCCCCGGCATCTATAAGATTAATAAACTCTATGCCTTTAACAACTCTTCCGTTTTTAATATCCAGGCATGGTATGATTCTCTTTATTGACATACTATATACTCCTTACTGCATATACCTGTTTTCACCACTGTTAAGCGAGCTTGAGAGCCTCGGCCAAATCCACGTCTCCGGTGTAGATGGCTTTCCCCACAATTACGCCGGCAACTTCCTTATCCTTTAATTTACCGATATCCTTCAATGAGGCTACACCTCCCGAGGCTATAACATCCATACTGACACTCTTAACCATTTCGCTCATGGCAAAGAAATTGGGGCCCGACAGCATTCCATCGGTAGCAATATCGGTATAGATAATAGTTTTGACACCCATTTCCTCCATTTGTTTGGCCAGTTCAGAGGCCTTGATGCTGCTTGTCTTTTCCCAGCCCTCTATTGCAACATATCCGTCCTTGGCATCTATGCCAACAGCTATGCGCTTACCGTATTTTCTTACAGCATCTCCCACCAGTTGGGGATTTTTAACGGCTGAGGTGCCAATTATTACTCGTTCTATACCGAATCCAAGAACAGTATCAATATCATCCATTGTTCTTATACCTCCTCCGGTTTGAACGGGAATATCAACGGATTCAGCAATACTGCGTATTATTTCACGATTGTTCCCTTCTCCCCTTGCGGCATCTAAATCCACAACATGTATAAATTCAGCTCCTACCTTTTCAAATTGCTTTGCCATGTTGACCGGATTATCTGAAAAGATTGTTATATCGTCATAGCGACCTTGTGTGAGTCTTACACACTTTCCGCCTCTAATATCAATTGCCGGATAAATTATCATTGCTGCACCACCTTACCTTATTATCCTACTATGGGTATTCATATGTTTAACTTTCTCTTGTGCACGAGCACAGAAGAACGGCCTTATTATCACAATAATGAACGACTTCAATATTATCCCCTTGTGTACACGAGCACAGAAGAACCGTCCCCTTGTGCTAACTTTTGCGATCCCGGTTTACATTAAACAGCATATTTCTTACCGGTAATTTTCTCATATGCCTCAATATATTTTTCTCTGGTCTTTTCTATTACCTCTTTGGGGAGCTTAGGAGCCGGAGGTTGTTTATCCCAATTGAGCGTTTCTAGATACTCTCTCAAAAACTGCTTGTCAAAGCTTTTCTGCGGACGTCCCGGTTCATAATCGGCTAAATCCCAGAACCTTGACGAGTCAGGAGAGAGCATTTCATCAGCGATTACTAATTTACCGTCCAGCATCCCAAACTCGAACTTTGTATCAGCCAGAATAATGCCCTTACTTAAGGCGTATTCCTCACCTTTTTTATAAATAGCTATGGATTTTTCCTTGAGCTCTTCTGCTAGCTCAGAACCTATCTTTTCTTTAATGTACTCGTAGCTGACATTCATATCATGGCCTTCATTAGCCTTGGTTGATGGTGTGAAGATGGGCTCGGGAAGCTTGTCAGCCTGCTTTAATCCAGCAGGGAGCTTAATTCCGCATATTTCACCTGTAGCCTTATAATCCTTAAGGCCGGAACCCTCTAAGTATCCCCTGACTATACATTCAGCTTCAACCATTTCAGCTCTTCTGACCAGCATTGAGCGGCCCTTCAGCTCATTTCTGAATTTAGACAATCCCATGGGATACTCCGAAACATCGGTAGTAACCACATGATTCCCTATTATATCCTTACAGTAATCAAACCAGAATTCTGAAATCTGATTAAGAACACAGCCCTTGTCGGGGATTAAATCATCAAAAACAACATCGAATGCTGAGATGCGATCGGTTACAATCATAAGAAGCATATCTCTTCCAACCTCATAGACATCCCGAACCTTCCCCTTAACAAAAACAGGTAAATCAATAAAACTAGTATCCTTTATCAGCATTTGCTATTCCTCCACAATATGAATTTATGTTTGGTTATTTATTTATGTAACATCATTAATTATAAGCATATGCAAAAGGGGTATTAAACCAAAGTTAAAGCTTTTGTACACTAACCCCTACAGCGAACCCTTAGTGGACAAGACTCCCTTAATTTCAGGATCTATTGTAACAGCTTCCCTCAGTGCCCTTGCAAAGGCCTTAAATACTGCTTCAATTATGTGGTGATTGTTCTTTCCGTGGATAAGCTTGATATGCAATGTCATTCCTGCGTTGGAAGATACTGCGCGGAAAAACTCTTCAAACATCTCTGTTTCCATGTCTCCAACCTTAGGAGCGGAAAATGGTATGTCATAATAAAGATAGGGCCGGTTAGACAAATCCATGCTAACTAAAGCCAGAGCTTCATCCATAGGAACCATACTGTTTCCGTAGCGCTTTATTCCTTCTCTTGAACCAAGTGCCTCATTGATTGCCTTACCCAACACAATGCCAATATCTTCAACAGTATGATGGCTATCAACCTCTAGGTCGCCCTTGCATGAGAGATCAAGAATAAACCGTCCATGGCCTGAAAAGAGGCAGAGCATATGGTCAAAAAAGCCTATTCCTGTCGAGATATTACTTTGTCCCTCAGAATCTAAATCAAGCATGAGGGAGATTTCTGTTTCCTTGGTTTTCCTTTCTAATTGAGCCCTTCGCATATTACACCTCCGAGACTATTAAAGCCTGTTTTTTCATAGTTCTTTTTTGTTCAAATGCACCTGCTAGAAAGCCAATAATTATTATATCACTGACATACTTATCCCGCCATTATCTTCTTGATTGTCTGTACTAAAAATTCCATATCCTCTTTAGTTCCTATGGTGATTCTAAGCCAGTCAGATATTTTAGGCATGCTAAAATTCCTTACTAAGATACCCTGTTCCCTTAACTTTAACAAAGCTTCAGGCCCTGAAATGCCGGGAATTGATACAAATAAAAAGTTTGCCATAGAATCCTGTACCTTTACCCCGAGCTCTCTTAACTTCCTTTGGGTCCACTCTCTAGTCTCAATTATTTTTTGTCTGGTATCATTAAAATACTGAGTATCAAGAATAGCCGCCTCGGCTGCTACCTGGGCAAGGGTATCCAAAGGATATGAATTAAAAGAGTCCTTTACTCTTACGAGGCCCTCTATAAGCTCTTTACATCCCATTGCAAGACCAATTCTAAGACCTGCAAGGGCTCGTGATTTAGAAAGAGTATGAACTACCAAAAGATTATCATACATGGATATCAAGGGTACACATGATTCCCCGCCAAAATCTATATATGCCTCATCTACAATAAATAAGGTATCTGGCCGCTCCTTCAACAGTTCTTCAATAACATCCGGAGATACATATGAGCCGGTGGGAGCATTGGGGTTGGCAAAGATAATACCCTTTAGATCCTTTCCATAATGGGTAAAGTCAATACTAAAGTTTTCCTTAACCGGTACTTTCACAAAGGGTATCTCGTAAAGAGCACAGTATACCGGATAGAAGCTATAGGTCACATCCGGAAATCCAACCTTGGTGGTATTGTCAAAAAAGGTTTTGAAGGCTAAGGCCAAAACCTCATCGGACCCATTCCCTGCAAACACCTGTCTTTCGGGGATATCATAGTGTTTTGCCACTGCCTGCTTGATTATTGCCCCCTCAATATTCGGGTACAGTCTTAAATCATCAAGCTTGAAGTTCTGAATACGCTCCTTCACGCGGGGCGAAGGGGGATATGGATTTTCATTTGTATTTAACTTGATAAACTTTCTATCCTTAGGTTGTTCTCCTGGCACATAAGGTGTCAAATTTTTTGTATTTTTACTCCAAAAACGGCTCAAATACATTCACTCCTGTTCTAATAAGAATTGCTTAATTCTTTCTTATTTCTATAGCCCTAGCATGGGCTGACAATCCCTCGGCACGGGCAAAGTCGGCAACATCATCACAAATCTCCCCGAATGCCTCCTGGCTGTAGGAAATTATGCTTTGCCTTTTTATAAAATCATAAACACCCAGAGGTGAGAAAAATCTTGCTGTTCCTGCCGTAGGAAGAGTATGATTCGGACCTGCAAAATAGTCTCCTAAAGGCTCAGGTGAATAGTTCCCAAGGAATATTGCCCCTGCGTTTTTAATTGAGGGCATAACGGTTAAGGGGTCCTTCACGCATAATTCCAAATGCTCGGGGGCAATTATATTACTAATTTTTACTGCTTGGTCTATTGTATCGGTCAGGATTATTGCTCCATACTCATCCAGAGATTTCTTTGCGATTTCAGCTCTGTCCAGCATTGAAATCTGTTTATCAAGCTCAGCCTTAACCTCTATAACCAAGGCTTCTGAACAGGTTACCAAAATGGATGAAGCAAGAACATCATGCTCTGCCTGTGAAAGCAAATCAGCCGCCACATAAGCCGGGTTTGCTGTTTCATCTGCTATAATCAATATTTCGCTGGGGCCTGCAATCATATCAATGCCACAGGTGCCAAAAACCTGCTTCTTGGCTGTTGCCACAAAAATATTACCCGGCCCCACTATTTTGTCAACCTTCGGAACGGTTTTAGTTCCATAAGCCATGGCGCCAACAGCCTGGGCTCCGCCGACCATGAATGCTCTGTCAACACCGGCAAGTTTTGCACAGGCAAGTATCAGCCTGTGCATTTTTCCATCCTTCCCCGGTGGGGAGCACAGGATTACCTCCTCTACACCCGCCACCTTAGCCGGGATAACATTCATAAGTACCGTTGATGGAAGGGGCGCTGTGCCTGCTGGTACATAAACTCCAACACGTTCGAGGGGACTTATTTTCTGACCTAAAATAATTCCCGCCTGGCTGGTTGTAATCCATGAATTTTCCTTTTGCTTTTCGTGGAATTTCCGAATATTAGCCGCTGCCCTTTCAATTATTTTGAGCAAATTTTGATCAATAGACTCAAGGGCATTCTCCAGCTGATTAGTAACCTCAATAGTTGAAGGTGTTAAATCAACCTTGTCAAATTTCTTACTGTATTCAACAACTGCCTCGTCGCCCCGGTTTTTAACATCAGCTAATACATCCGAAACAATCTTTTCTACATCCCTTTGCCCCTCCGGGCTTCTGTTGGAGAGCTTAATATATAATGGCTGTAAATCATCTTTGTTATAATCAAAAGTCTTCATAAAGCAAATTTCCTTTCTGACAGGGAAGCCGAGACAGGTGACGGTTCCCTATCTTATGTTGCCGGGGACAGTTCTTTTCCCGGACTGACATCTTCTGGTCCATAGGACATAAACCGTCTTCTGGTCCATAGGACATAAACCGTCTTATGGTCCATGGGACCCAGAACCGTCCTCTGTCTTAAAGCTGTTTTCTGATACTGTCTATGATATTTGTGATTCTTTGATTTTCCATTTTCATGCTAACCCTGTTAACCACCATTCTGGCACTAATGTCGGATATTGTATCTAAAATCTCAAGACCGTTTTCTTTTAATGTCCTTCCCGTTTCCACCAAATCCACAATAACCTCCGAAAGGCCTACTAAGGGTGCCAGCTCTATAGAGCCGTTAAGCTTTATGATTTCAACAGATTCTCGTCTTTTATGCCGGAAATATCTCCTGGCGATTTCAGGATATTTTGTTGCTACCCTGTTGATTGAAATTGAATCCATTTTGCCTTGCAGCTCTTTAGGTCCTGCCACACACATTTTGCATTTAGCAAAGCCCAGGTCTAAAACCTCGTAAAGGTCTCGTCCTTCTTCCAAGAGGGTGTCCTTGCCTACAATACCGATATCAGCAGCACCATATTCTACATAAACAGGGACATCTCCAGGTTTAGCAAGGAAGAAACGAATCTTATTTTTCTCATCCGTTAAGATGAGTTTTCGCGATTTGCCTTTTAGCTCTGTACAATCAATTCCTGCTCCTTCTAAGAGTTTAATGCTTAATTCTGTAAGACGCCCCTTGGACAGGGCAAATGTTATATATCTCATAGCATTTCTTCCTCCTTTGAGCCGTCCTTGTTAAAACAAATAAATTTGAGAAATCCTTTTTGTGATGCGTATTTTTTTGCTTCCTCCAAGCCCTTTTGCATTATGTCCAGTTCTGCAGAAATTCCCTTTGAAATCAGCTCGCGGCGATAATTACTGGCCAGTTTTCTGGCATTTTCATGGTAGCTGATAAAGACTCCCTTTTCTTCGCCGTTTATTGCTATCCTTTGCCTTTCAAGGGCCATCATCACCATGTTTATCCCAAGAGAAAAGCCGGTTGCTTCACAATCCCGTCCGAACTTGGACACTAACCCATCGTAACGTCCTCCGCTTAATATCGGAAAGCCCACGCCGTAGGTGTATCCCCTGAATACGATTCCTGTGTAGTAATTCAGGCTTTGAACCATGCCTAAATCTACTGAAACATACTTATCTAAATTTTGTTCCTCTAAAATTTCAAATACCGTTTTTATATTTTGTAATGCCTTTGTCGCAGTATCGCCTATGTCCCTATAATCTATGCTTTGAATAATTTCCTTTGATCCAAAAAGCTTAGGAAGATCCAGAATTATTTTCTTCAGGCTCCCCCTCACCCGGTGCTTATCCATAACATGCTCAACACCTACAAGGTTTTTCTCGTCAATAAACTCTCTTACTTCCTCCATCTGCTCCTCGGTAAGGCCTGATTCCTCCATTAATCCCTTAAAAAATCCGACCTGGCCAATATCTATCTTGAAATTCTCAAGGCCTGTTGCAAGAATAGACTCAATAGCCATGATTACTACCTCGGCATCAGCCTCGGGTGTATTTGCTCCTAAAAGCTCACAACCCGCTTGAGTAAACTCATTTTGCTTACCACCGCCTATTTCATCAAAGCTGAAGGTATTTCCAATATAGCTGCATTTTATAGGCAGAATATCATCCTTCAATTTAGTAGCCGCAATACGGGCAACAGGAACGGTTAAGTCAGGCCTTAAGACTAGAAGCCTACCTTTTGAATCGCAGAATTTATACATGCTTTCTTGCTTTATTAAGCCTCGCTCTCCACCAAAGGTATCATAAAACTCTATGGTGGGGGTCTCTATTTCTCTGTATCCATTAAGTCTGAAGATGTCTCTTAACTTTCCTTCCAGTATTCTCTTTTGTCTGCAGGAATCAAACAGTATGTCCTGCACCCCTTCAGGAGTGTAAATATTCCATCTTTTCATATACATTGCCTCACTTCATCACTTTAACACATTAAAGCACTAAACTTACATCATTCTACTATTTTAATCCATCCTTGTCAAGAAAAAAGTGGTTACAAATTTCAGAAACAAGAAATGAATAAAGTTCTGCTTTCCATTCTAGTGTTTCGTCATCCCAAGCAGGCTATTTGATATTTTATGTAGAGAGCAAACTAAGATTTTGACAAAGCAAGACTAACAGCTCGCTGTGAATGAATAACTGTTGTATCACATTCAGAATATCCCGGAAACACTAAAAAGAAAAATCCCTATTATAAAATACCTATAACTCCTTCGAACAGGCTCTCCCTCTTTAATACCCCTTTTGATTAAATGTGACAGAGTTTTCCTTGTTTCATTGATCCGATGAAATCTAATTCCGTTGACTATACTGATCTCAATTAATTTGTGAGTGGGTTTACTAGCTAGTACTTTTGTACCATTAGGGGAAGCAAACTGTAATATTTTGCCACTACCGATATATTCTTCTTGGGAAAAACCGAGATTATGCATTTCTTCTTTAAAAGAGTCCAGATCAATATGTAAGTAATACGTTATACCCAGAAGAGTGCTTATCACAACACTTGGTAACGATAACATCAAAAATACTATAATTGATCCTCCGATGGCAGAAATTCCATTAGAAACAACACGTAAGAGTGCAATCCCCAACAGGATATATGATATGTTAGCGTTTGAGCATAATATCGGTTTTTTCAGCAAAGCAGCAATTAAATAGACTATGCTGGTATAATACCATGGCCGCTGCATAGCTTATCAATAAAGTTTTCATATATATCCCCCTTACTATTTAATAAAACTGTAATTGATAATAAAGAGCTGCTTAAAGTGTCATAAAATACTTGCAATTACAAAATCCGTAACATCTTTTTGTCTATTATACTATACAATAATATTTATTAAAACATTATTTTCCTTTTTACCAAATACCCGCCATCATTGTCCAGAGTGATACCCGGAAAGCAGACAGTGTTCAGGTTTTGACAGGTAAGATTGTGACCGGCAAGCATTCAGGATTAACGGGCAGTGCTGAAACTCTTTCACTAAATATCAGACGGGCGGTTTATGACAGCTGAAGACGGGACATGAAAAAATCGCATGGTATATGCACCATGCGATTTAAGTTTAATAATTATTTGTTTTCAAGCTTTTGGTGGGCCGGGTGCCATATTAAGCCCCTTCCCCCCAATATATTACATCATACCTGGCATTCCGCCGCCCATTGCAGCTGCTGCAGGGTCAGCCTTCTCAGGCATATCAACTACAAGGCTTTCGGTTGTGAGAACCATTGCCGCAATAGAAGCAGCATTTTGAAGAGCAGAACGAGTAACCTTTGCAGGATCAACAATTCCAGCTTCTATCATATTCAAATACTTCTCAGAAAGAACATCGTAGCCTATGCCATTTTCACTGTTCTTAATCTTGTCGAATATAACAGATCCTTCAAGGCCTGCATTTGCAACGATTTGTCTGATAGGCTCTTCCAATGCCTTCGCAATAATGCTTGCACCGGTCTTCTCATCACCAGACAGCTCACCAAGAACTTTTTCTACCTTAGGAATGACATTTGCAAAAGCGATTCCTCCACCTGGCACAATACCCTCTTCAACAGCTGCACGTGTTGCTGCCAAAGCGTCTTCAATGCGGAGTTTCTTTTCTTTCATCTCTGTCTCTGTTGCAGCACCAACCTCGATAACTGCTACGCCACCAGCCAACTTAGCAAGTCTCTCCTGGAGCTTCTCTCTATCAAAGTCAGATGATGTTTCTTCAATCTGGGCTTTAATTGAGTTGATTCTGTCGCGGATTGCCTGTTCGTTTCCACTTCCGCCAACAATAATTGTGTTTTCTTTTTGAACAACTATCTTATCGGCTCTACCAAGCTGATCAAGAGTGGTTTCTTTAATGTCGAGGCCTAACTCTTCGGTAATAACCTGGCCACCTGTCAGGATTGCGATATCCTCAAGCATAGCCTTTCTTCTGTCGCCAAAGCCAGGAGCCTTAACAGCTACACAGGTAAATGTTCCACGCAATTTATTAACAATAAGAGTTGCTAACGCTTCACCTTCTACATCTTCAGCAATGATAAGGAGCTTCTTGCCCTGCTGAACTATTTGCTCAAGAAGAGGAAGTATGTCTTGAATATTAGAAATTTTCTTATCTGTAAGAAGAATATATGGATCGTCCAGAACTGCTTCCATTTTATCTGTATCAGTTACCATGTAGCCTGATAGATAGCCACGATCGAACTGCATACCTTCAACGACTTCAAGGTTTGTACCCATGGTCTTGGACTCTTCAACTGTAATAACGCCGTCGTTGCCAACCTTCTCCATTGCATCTGCAATCAGGTTTCCAACTGCGTCATCATTGGCTGATACTGAAGCAACCCGTGCAATATCCTCTTTACCCTTAACTTTTTGGGAAATATCCTTGATTCCTTCAACTGCAGCGTCAACTGCCCTTTGAATTCCTCTTTTAATTATCATTGGGTTAGCTCCGGCTGCTACGTTCTTAAGGCCTTCACGAATAATTGCCTGAGCCAACAGGGTAGCTGTAGTTGTGCCATCGCCTGCTACATCGTTTGTTTTTGTAGCTACTTCCTTAACAAGCTGGGCTCCCATGTTTTCAAATGGATCCTCAAGCTCAATTTCCTTTGCTATTGTAACACCGTCATTAGTGATAAGGGGAGAACCAAATTTTTTGTCTAATACAACATTTCTTCCCTTAGGGCCTAATGTTATTTTAACAGTATCAGCAAGCTTATTCACACCTATTTCCAGTGATTTTCTTGCTTCTTCACTAAACTTAATATCCTTTGCCATATCCTACTACCTCCTATTACTCAACTATTGCTAAGATGTCAGTTTGTTTAACAATGGTAAACTCTTCTCCATCCAATTTAACCTCTGTACCGGCATATCTTCCGATAAGAACCTTATCTCCAACTTTAACTTCCATAGATACCTCGCTTGTTCCGGGACCTACGGCTACAACCTCAGCCACCTGAGGCTTTTCTTTTGCTGTACCGGGAAGAACTATACCGCTCTTTGTTGTTTCTTCTGCTTCTAACATCTTAATAACGACTCTTTCTGCTAGTGGTTTGATATTCATTCAAGCAACCTCCTTATATTTTCCCAAAACGGGCTATTTTTAATTTGTTAGCACTCGCACCTGTTGAGTGCTAATACAATATTAAACAATTTCTTCATGAGAATCAAACTAGTCTGGTTCTCTAATTTCATGGAAAATGGCTGAGCATTGGTTATCTTCTCTAAATATCTCTCTCATGCTAGCTTTTTCTCCATAATTTAAATTATTCCTGTTTTTCTGACTGATTAAACATTAGAATTCATCTGATAAACAGCTTTCAAACCCTCTAAAGTAAGAAGTGGATTGACCTTATCTATAGTACTTGACTCATAAGCAATGAACTTTGCCATTCCGCCTGTAGCAACTACCTTAATATCGTCGTCCGCCATTTCATTTTTCATCAGATTAACAATATAATCTGTTTGTCCGGTAAAGCCGTATACAATCCCCGATTGCATGCTGCTGACAGTAGTCCTTCCAATAATATGCTTAGGTTTAGTAATTTCTATTCGTGGAAGCATAGAGGCCATAGAAAACAGCGCCTCAGACGAAATTTTAATACCGGGACAGATAATACCGCCAAGATAATCTCCCTTCTTATTAACTGCACAGAAGGTTGTGGCGGTTCCAAAATCCACAATAATCACAGGTCCGCCATAAAGCTTCAATGCTCCTACAGCATTTGCAATTTTATCGGCACCAACCTCACGAGGATTCTCGTACTTAATATTGATCCCAGTCTTTATTCCGGGCCCGATTACGAGGGTGTCAATATTAAAATATTTGTTTATTGCATTAACAACCGAATACACGGCCGAGGGCACCACCGAGCACATGATGGAAGCAGTTATCTGGCTTGGGCTAATACCTCCATAATTCAATATAGAGATAAGTAAAATACCTATCTCATCGGAAGAGCGTTCCTGAGCCATAGAAAAAGTCCAGTTGCCTAGAAGTGTATTGCCCTGGTATACTCCTATAGCACTATTTGTATTTCCCACATCAATGGTTAACAGCATATACTACCCCTTGGCTATAGACCTAATTTCACAGACTTTATTTGTCTTATTTCAAACTCAATATCCTTCTCGATACGTTCGGCATCAGCCCTGATGTCCTCAACTGTTTCGATATGCTTTGAATTGATAATCCTGCCCTTTTCGTTATTACCATTATATCTGCTTCTGTTATAGCGTGAGTTATTGTTTGCAGACATATTATTCTGGCCTCCCGATTTGTAGGGTGATCTTGGTTTATTCCTGTTATCTCTTGTTCTTTCAGAATTTTTCGATCCCTCGGCAGACTTGGCACGATTATTGAATCTGTCTCTGTTAGCTGAATTTCCCGGATTACCAGAATTAATTGATTTTACCGCCCGATCCTCCGACTGCTTCTTGTTGTCATATCTTGAGCGAGTATTGCGTGGTCTGTTCTTTTTATATTGTTGATTAGTTTGTTGATTACTTTTTTGATTACTTGGATTATTATCCATAAAAACCTCCCTAGTATTTAAGACTACCTGTACAATCATTTCTTAATGCTTATTTGTCAAATTTTTTTATTATACATAGTTTATATTAATTATTATTCTGTGGTAGCAGCTCTTAAAGAGATTTCCCCTGATAAAATCGTGCCTGTAGTACCATCATCGTACTTAACTATTAGCTGTCCATCCTTCGTAATATCAAGCACATCCACCTGAAGAGTCTCATTTGCAGTTATTAGATTTACCCTCTTCCCAAGAGTGACATTATGCTTTTTCCACTCCTGCACCACCCATGCCGGGCCCTTTTGCAGGAAACTCAGGTAAACATCCTCAAGCTCATTTATTATATCAGAGGCTATTTGGCTTCTGATAAAGTGGCCTGATTCTCCAAAACTAAGTTTGAGGGATGTGGCACTGGGCTTTAAATCGTCTGGGAAATCCTCTTGCTGATGATTCACATTAAGTCCTATCCCCAGAACCACCCATTCCGTCCTGTCTGCCTCTGCAGAAAGCTCTGTAAGAATTCCACATACCTTCTTGCCATTTATCAAAATATCATTGGGCCATTTTATCCCTAAACCATTTATGCCATGCTTCTCCAGCGCTCTTACCACAGCTATTGAAGCAGCCAGGGTAATAGTTTGTACCTGACTTGGATGAATCAGTGGCCTTAATAATACTGACATCCAAATTCCCAGGCCGGGNTCGGACATCCAACTCCTGCCCCTTCGTCCTCTTCCGGCAGTTTGAGCCTCGGACAATACTACCGTACCCTCTGAAGCGTCGTTCGCCGCCATCCTTTTCAGTTCAGTATTTGTCGAATCAATTTCAGACAGAAAACTTAGGTTTTTGCCAATCATCGAGGTCTTTACAGCACTTTGCACAGCCAATCTTCCATAGGGATCCTCTTTATTTCCCAAAGAATACCCCAGCTTTGTCGAGGCTTCAATATCAAAGCCTTCCTTTTTAAGAGCATCTATCCTTTTCCATACCGCTGTGCGGCTAATCCCGAGCAAATTACTAAGATCCTCTCCTGAAACATATTTCTGCTTATTATCTTTTAGCATCTTCAGGATTTCTAGGGAGGTATCCTTCAACTCTGATGACAATTATGTTACCTCCTTAAGGCATCTTCAGCACAATGTATTCCATGGTCTCAGTATTGTAAAAAATACAGTTTTCCTTCTTATTATCCTCGTAGCAACGGACTCTCCCCTCTGACTCCAGATACTTATAGAATGAATACATGAGAAGATTTCCTGAATCCTTGTAAGTCTCCTCGTACTGCTGCATTCTATTTTCAAGATATAGACTCTCAGAGTTTTCGTATAAAAGGGGAATATCCAGGCTTCGACCTGTAACCTCAATATATTCGGGCAAGATCGATGTTGTTACCAGCACCTCGGGGCTTCTATAGGTTCCAAAGCTATAGTCCTGTAAGGGCACCATGGCTTTGTAATAAAGCTCCATAAATCGAGGATTCTCCAGTCCCAAAGCATACAAGTGGCTATCTGCCACACTGCAATAGTCAAGTCCCACCTTAAGCCGAAGACATTGATACTTCGTGTCGTTTACCTTTTCCTTGTTATCTCTGGGGTTTAAAAATGCCCTGATAACCTTTGTCTTATAAGTACTTCCCGGGATAGTAAGCTCACGGTCATACCATTCTGTTAACTTCAGCCCGCAATCTATTACATCCTCTATTTTCTCTTTTGAAACAAAAAAATAGAGCTCCGGCATTCCCTCTCCTCCGTATATGAACATAACTACCCAATATGAAAATATTATATACTTTTTCATATTTATAATCAAATAATATCGGACTTTTGGGAAAACCCTCTTAAAGCTTGACTTTATAAAGCCTAAGATATACAATAATGACGAAAATTTAATACAGGAGGTAATCCTATGAATAAAGCAGATTTAATCAGTGCTGTAGCACAAAAATCCGGTCTTACTAAAAAAGATAGCGAAGCTGCAATTGATGCTTTCGTAGCAGTTGTAGAGGATTCTTTAGCAAAGGAAGAAAAGGTTGTTCTTGTTGGCTTCGGTACATTCGAAACAAAGAACAGGGCTGCAAGAAAAGGCCGCAATCCTCAGACAGGCGAAGCAATTGATATTCCCGCTTCCAAGGCACCAGTGTTCAAAGCCGGTAAATCATTAAAAGATAAAGTAAATGCATAATAATCTATAAAAATGGAGGGTGTAGTATATAGCTGCATCCTTTGTTTTTTCTACAGACACACATGCTCTTAAGCTATAAAATTCTACATATTTCTACAAGGGTAATAATCACTCTTAAAAATTATGGCTATAAATTTTAATTCATTACTTCACATCATTTAATAGTAAGAGCTTCGCCCTTCGACATTAGAAAAAATCAAGGGTAATCCTTTACCGGATCAAGTGAATAAGTTAATATAAGCATGAATAATATATGAAACAAATTGCTTTGGGCCAGACTAAAATCCAACCCCCCGGTGGTTTGGCCTTTTTTTTACTCATTTTTATGGTTAACCCTTCAAGTCTTCTCTTTTTAGTGCTATAATAGGAAACACAAGGGGACGGTCCTTCTGTGTTTTTGCACATGGAGACGGCTCTTTTATGTTTTACACAAGGCGATAGTGCAAGGGGACGGTTTTCCTATGTTTTCGTAGTACAAGGGGACGGTTTCCTATGTTTTCGGAAAGGAATATTTTCTATGGTAAATGAAAGATTAAAAAAGCAACTTGACTTTATCCTTGAGGTTGATAAGACAAAAAATATTTTTAGAAGAAGTCTGATACATGATGGTTCACGCCGGGAAAACGATGCTGAGCACTCCTGGCATATAGCCCTTATGGCTTTTCTTTTTAGTGAATATTCAAAGGATTCTGATGTAGATATTCTTAAGGTTATGAAGATGTGCCTTATTCATGACATTATTGAAATAGATGCGGGAGACACCTTTTGCTACGATGAACTTGGCAGGCTGGACAAGCTTGAAAGAGAACAAAAGGCAGCCGACCGGATTTTCGGACTGCTGCCAGATGATCAGGGAAAGGAGCTTCGAGAGCTCTGGGAAGAATTTGATGCCATGGAAACACCCGAAGCCAAATATGCTGCTGCATTTGACAGACTTGAGCCAATACTCTTGAATTACGCAAACAAGGGTGGTACATGGCAGGAATACAATATTAAAAAGTCACAGGTATTAGAACGAATCAACCACATTAGTGATTCTGCCCCCGAGCTTTATGAGTTTGCAGTTAGTCTTCTTGATAAAGCTATAGAGCAGGGCTATTTACCTGAATAACACAAGAGGACGGTCCTTTTGTGTCATTTAACACAAGGGGACGGTCCTTCTGTGTCATTGTCCTGTTACTTAATATGATTTGCAAATTCACGGCCCATTTGGAAGCAGGCATCAAGCTCCGGTCCCTCGGGCTGGTATTTCGCTGAAACAGGATCATGCACCATTTTTATTCCCGCATCCTCAAGATCTTTGTGAATATTCTTATGAGCCTCTCCACTCCAGCCGTAGCTGCCGAAGGCTGCCCCTACCTTATTCTTAAACTTATGTCCTTTTATCTCTCCAATGAGGGCAGCAATAGAGCGCAGATAGCCGTTATTGACAGTACAACTGCCCACTATGATTCCCTTGGATTTAAATATATCTGTCACCAAGTCGCTCATATCATGCAATGAGCTGTTAAACTGTTTAGCCAGAACACCTTCGCTTTCAAGGCCGTTTGCAATAGCATTTGCCATCCTCTTTGTGGCGTCATACATGGTATCGTAGATTATTGATACATAACCCTCATCATAATTATCAGCCCATTGTGCATACTTCTCCACAATTCTGAGGGGATCCTTTCTCCAAATGACACCATGGCTTGGTGCTATCATCTCAATAGGAAGATTCAGCTCTAAAACCTCGCTGATCTTTTTCTTAATAAGCGCTGAAAAGGGAGTCAAAATCATGGCATAATATTTTATTGCTTCCTGCCAGATCTCACACTCGTCAACCTCATCGGCAAAGATTGATGCCCCGGCAAAATGCTGTCCGAATGCATCGTTTGACAGTAGCACATTCGGCCCCTTTACAAAGGTCATCATGCTGTCAGGCCAGTGAATCATTGTCATTTCAACAAACATCAGCTCGTATTTTCCGGTTTTTAAAGTGTCTCCTGTCTTAACCGGTCTGAAGTTCCAATCCTTATGAAATTGCTTGCGGATTGTTTCAACGCCCTTAACCGAGCAATATATGGGGATATCAGGTCTCTTTTCTAAAATATCAACCAATGCCCCTGAATGGTCAGGTTCTGAATGATTAATAATTATATAGTCTATATTATCTATTCCAACCTCTTCTTCTAATATCCTCATATAATCCTTTGCATGAGGTTGCCATACTGCATCAACCAAAACGGTCTTTTCATCCTTTATGAGATAAGAATTATAGCTTGATCCCCGGTGGGTGGAAAGTTCATTCCCATGAAAGCTCTTTAGTTCCCAATCCCTTAATCCTAAATGATAAATCTGGTCTTTTACTTGTATCATATTAACACCTCGATTCTGCATATTTGTGTTTCTCTTTACTTACCCAAATAATGTGAGTTGTATGCAAAATAATATTCTCAATCAGATAATTGAGCTGTAATCATATGTCTACTCAAGCAGAGGTCTCAAAAAACTGGCAGTATAGGACTCTTTACATCTGGCTACTTCCTCGGGAGTTCCCTTAGTGACAATCTCGCCACCTGCGTCCCCACCTTCAGGGCCTAGATCTATAATATAGTCAGCAGTTTTTATTACATCGAGATTATGCTCAATTACTACAACGCTGTTTCCTGAATCCACAAGCTTGTGCAACACTTCAATCAACTTGTGTACATCGCCAATATGAAGACCTGTGGTGGGTTCGTCCAGAATATACATGGTCTTGCCTGTAGCACGCTTGGAAAGCTCAGTGGCAAGCTTCACCCTCTGGGCTTCTCCCCCTGACAGGGTAGTGGATGACTGGCCTAATGTAATATAACCAAGTCCCACATCATATAGGGTTTGAACCTTTCTCTTTATGATCGGAATGTTCTTAAAAAACTCCAGGGCCTCGCTGACCGTCATTTTAAGTACATCGGAAATATTCTTTCCTTTATATTTAACCTCAAGGGTTTCACGGTTATAACGGCTTCCCTTGCACACCTCACAGGGTACATAAATATCGGGTAAAAAGTGCATCTCAATTTTTATGATGCCGTCGCCCTTACAGGCCTCACACCTGCCACCCTGCACGTTAAAGCTGAAACGGCCTTTATTATAGCCCTTCATCTTTGCATCGTTGGTGCTGGCAAACAAGTCTCTGATGTGGTTGAACAAGCCGGTATATGTCGCCGGGTTTGAGCTTGGCATACGACCTATAGGTGATTGATCTATATTTACCACCTTGTCTAAATGCTCTGTTCCTAATATATCTCTGTGGGCTCCGGCCCTGGTTTTTGCCCTGTTGAGCTTTGACGCCAGCTTATTATAAATGATTTCATTAACAAGAGAGCTTTTACCCGAACCCGAAACGCCAGTCACGCAAACAAAAACCCCTAGTGGTATATCCACCTCGATATCCTTAAGATTGTTCTCTTTAGCCCCTAGTACCCTTAAGATCTTTCCATTGGGCTTGCGTCTTTTCTTGGGAATCTCTATTTTTCTGGCACCGCTTAAATACTGACCTGTGATAGACTCAGGATTTTCCTTGATCTTATCTATCGGACCCTCGGCAATAATATATCCACCATGTTCTCCCGCTCCGGGACCCATGTCAATTATATGGTCAGCGGCATACATGGTATCCTCGTCATGCTCAACAACTATAAGTGAATTGCCTAAGTCCCGAAGATGCTTCAGAGCCTTTAAAAGCCGGTTATTATCCCTTTGGTGAAGGCCGATGCTAGGCTCGTCCAAAACATAGATTACTCCTGTAAGCCCTGATCCTATTTGGGTCGCCAGCCTTATTCTCTGAGCTTCACCCCCCGAGAGGGTTCCTGATGAGCGGTTAAGAGTAATATAGTCTAACCCCACATCGGTAAGGAAGTTTAATCTTGAATTAATCTCCTTTAATATTTGATTGGCAANCATGGCGTCTCTTTTGCTTAATTCAAGGTTGTTAAAAAATTCAGCACAATTGAAAATTGTCATTGAGGTAATATCATCTATATTCCTATCTGCGATTTTAACAGCCAGACTTTCCTTTTTAAGACGCTTTCCGCCACATTCGCGACATTTGATATCCCGCATAAAGGATTCATAGTATTCCTTCTGGCTTCTGGAGGTGGTCTCCATATAGCGTCTTTCCATAGTATTAATAATTCCCTCGAAGTCTGTTGAAAAGGATCTTTCTCCTCTGTCATTGCTATAATTTATCTTAACCTTCTCATTACCTGTGCCGTAAAGAATCATATCCACAACATGGCCGGGCAAATCTTCAAAGGGAGTATTTACATCAAATTTGTACTTTACTGCAAGAGCATCGAGGATTGTCCTGCTATAGCTATCCTCCTTTGAAAAGTTCCATCCTGATTTTGCGATGGCACCATCAACAAGGGATTTCGTTTTATCCTCAATAACCAAATCAGGATCTATCTTAAGATATGATCCTAAGCCGCTGCACACAGGGCATGCTCCATATGGATTGTTAAAGGAGAACATCCTTGGAGTCAGCTCTTCAATACTGATACCGCAATCAGAGCAAGCATAATTCTGAGAAAAGAGCATCTCCTCTTTTCCTATTACATCTACAATAAGAATTCCGCCCGAAAGGCTCAGGCACATTTCCACAGAATCAGTAAGACGTTTATGAAGATCAGGACGAATAATAAGACGGTCAACCACTATCTCGATTGTATGCTTAAGCTGCTTATCAAGCTTGATATCATCGGTTATATCCATAATCTGNCCGTCAATGCGAATACGCACAAATCCATTTTTCTTGGCGTTTTGGATAAGCTTCGTGTGTTCACCCTTACGGCCCCTTACTACAGGAGCCAGGAGCTGAATCTTAGTCCCTTCCTCAAGCTCCATTATGGCATCAACCATCTGATCGACAGTCTGCTGTGTTATAGGTTTTCCACATTTAGGACAATGGGGCACTCCTATGCGTGCAAACAATAATCTAAGGTAATCATAGATTTCTGTCACTGTCCCTACGGTTGAACGGGGATTCCTTGAGGTTGTCTTCTGGTCTATGGAAATGGCAGGCGAAAGCCCCTCTATATAATCTACGTCAGGCTTTTCCATAACGCCAAGAAACTGACGGGCATAGGCAGACAGTGACTCTACATATCTTCTTTGCCCCTCAGCATAAATTGTATCAAAAGCAAGGGATGATTTCCCTGAACCACTCAAGCCCGTTATGACCACAAGCTTGCCCTTGGGAACCTCCACATCTAAATTCTTAAGATTATGCTCCCGTGCCCCTTTTATTANGAGATTACGAACTTTCTTTCCGGGTTTGTCCATCNTATATACTCTTCTTTCCAGTATCATTAAAATCAGTATCTTTAATATGTATGATAACCACTTTGCAATTTACGCACCACAAATAGGTTATGGAAATATCATAACCTGGATACGAAAATAACCAGATGAAAAATTATANACACATTATACCGAACATATGTACGGATTACAATATGTTTATATAAATTCTCCTGATTATTTTTTTACACAACAAATACTTCGATAGAAGAGTATTATAGCATAAATTATTTTAAACTATTCTGAACTTATCAATGGTGTATTCTACCCTTTTCGTGCATACTTTTCCTCAAAGACCTGTTCACTGGATGAAAGATACACTATACCCTCAATTGCTCCAATTATCGAAGGGATATAGGTCCAGCAAAATAGAATGTATAAAATCCCCATAACAGGTCGTCTTAGGTAAAATTTATGTATACCAAGGCCACCAAGCAAAATGGCAAGGACACCAGCCACAGTTTTGCTTTTTCCTGAAGAATAAGCAGGTTGATAAGAATACTGTTGAGGGCTCTGTTGATATGTATACTGCTGTGTCTGTTGTGTGTGCTGAGGTTGTTGTACATGCTGCTGAGGCTGAGGTTGTGCTATTTCCGCACCACAAAATTTACATGAAGATGCATTTCCATCTAAAGGGGCCCCACATTGAAAGCATGACCTTTGTTGTAAGTTTGACATANTATTCGACTCCTTTATTTATTGTTGATAATACTAAGCTGATGACTTGAGCACCATCAGATCATTGACTATACCTCCATTTTGGTTCCGCACTCTCTGCAAAACTTAGTCCCTTCTTCATTTTCAGTGTTGCAGTTAGCGCATTTAAGCTTTTTTACCATAGGTAGACCACATGATGTACAGAATTTATCATCAGAATCTACTGTACTGCCACAATCAGGGCATTTCACTTTTGTGGGGATAAGCCTGGTACCACACTCTCCGCAGAACGAAGCTTCTTCGCTATTCAGTTCATTACAGTTAGGACATCTCCTACCCTTTGGAACTGAAGTATTAATATTTCCCATCATGCCCGGCATAGCTCCGCCATCTGGTTAAAACTAATCAGTCTTTTTCCAGATAGAATGGCCTGTTCCATAATGATTTTTTGAGCAGCTCCTTGGGGGTGCTCTATTTGTCATGCA
>JGI24711J26586_10000678_pt1 | contig 26453 bp, 21 predicted proteins | sample BioPla3DNA1_FD_26586 | JGI IMG/M metagenome (IMG submission 26586)
GAAATCATTGAAAAGGAAGTTAAAAAAATTAACCAGAGTATGGTTATTTATAAGCATGTTAAGGAATTTACACTACAGGATGAGGAATTCATTAAGACCACAACTAAGAAAATNAAACGTCATGAAGAACTAATTAAAAACTAATATTCTTATTACATTTTTGAGTTACATTTTTGAGCCGGCATTTAACCGGCTCTTATTTATGCCACCCCGTAACCCGCCTGTTTACTATATAGCATTAATCTTTGCGAGTTTAGCGGCTGTATCCTAAAGGAATTCAAAATTCATGGAATTTTGTCATTATTTTTACTTTCATTGTTCAGATACCTTTGATATAATGTTAAAGGTTTCCTAATAGGATGTTAATTTATTGCTAAGAATACTATCAAGAAAATTCTTTTCGCTATGAAAGGGGAAGTCTATGCTTGCTTTAGCCATTGTTTTGCTGTTAGTTTGTGCTTCGGTCTTTGTTAACGGATGGACGGATGCCCCCAATGCTATTGCAACTGTTGTTTCAACTCGCGTATTAAGCCCAAAAGCGGCTGTAATTCTGGCGGCAATATTCAACCTGCTTGGCGTTTTTCTCACCGGCACAGCGGTCGCCAATACCACTGCAAAGATTATTGAAATAGGAACTGGACAGGATGCGCTTGTTACATTAGCAGCAGCGCAGCTTTCCATTGTAATATGGGCCGTTTCAGCCTGGAGATATGGTATTCCCACCAGTGAGAGTCATGCTCTGATTGCCGGGCTGATGGGTGCGGGAATATCGTTTAAGGGCCTGGATGCTTTTAATTGGGATGAATTTAAAAAAGTACTTATTGGTCTTGTTGTAGCAACAGTATTAGGCTTTATATCCGGGTTCTTAGTCACCAAGGGAGTTGTATTTACGTTCAGAGGTGTAAACAGACATAAAGCAAATACATTCTTTTCATGGGGACAGATCTTTTCGGCAGCACTTATGGCATTTAGTCACGGAGCTCAGGATGGACAGAAATTCATGGGTGTTTTTGCTCTGGCTCTGGTAGTGGGAGGCATTTTCCCTCCGGGTGATAATCTTTTTATACCCGTTTGGATTATGCTGCTGGTTTCGGTAATCATGGCTGTTGGAACATCTATTGGTGGATATAGAATCATAAAAACCATGGGTATGGATATGGTCAGCCTTGAAAAGTACCAGGGTTTTTCAGCCGAGATTGGTGCTTCAGCTTGTATGATTGGTGCAACTGTTCTGGGGATACCATTAAGCACCACCAACGCCAAGGGAACCGCCATTATGGGTGCAGGTGCTGCAAGAAGATTATCGAATGTCAACTGGAATGTGGTCAAGGAAATGTTGATTGCATGGGCATTAACTTTCCCTGCATGTTTGATATTAGGCTATGTAATGGCAAAGATATTTAATTTTATATTCTGATAGGAGGAACATGATGGGTTTATTTACCAGGAAAGATGTTGACTGTTTTGAACTGTTTCAAATTTCCAGTTCATATTCACGTAAGGCTGCTGTCACTTTGAAGAAGGCTTATGAAGATGGTGTTGTAGATTATAATGAACTAAAGAATCTGAAAGACATAGAGCATGAGGCAGACATCCATGTACACCGTTGCTTGAAGGCGGTAGAAGAGGCTTTTATAACTCCTATTGACCGGTCAGATATTGTCGAGATAATAAAGGAAATTGAAAACATCACCGACAGTATTGATTCAATAGCCAACCATACCTATATGATGTGTGTGAGTAAGGTTAATGAAGCAGCCCAGACCCTGATGCAGCTTGTTGTTGACGCTTGCATTAAACTTGAAGAATTAATGAAAATTTTAAAGGATTTTAAGAAGGAAATCAAAAAAGTCAATGATTTAATCATTGAGATTAATAATATTGAAGAGGACGGAGATAAGACCTATCTCAATGCTATGCGCACCCTTTTCGAATTTGAAACTGATGCGAAAAAGATAATAGTATGGAAACTATTATATGACCAGTTGGAAGGCGCCCTCGACAAATGTGAGGATGTAGCTGATATAGTACAAAAGATAATTGTATCAAAGACTTAAGGTTTCTATAAATGAGTTGTCCTGTGAATTAGACTGACCCCCATAATTCAGACATTGAAATATGATTGTGGATGGTCAGTTTTTTTATCTTCAGTTTTTACAAATAAAGAATGTAGTGATAATTTCATATGCCTTATGAATGCTATTCATTATTTGCCTGCTTCTTAAAAATCTCAATTGGATTTTTACATTGCCTCTAAGATTGAGCAGTATTTCAGCATCAGGGTCAAGGCCGCCAACCATGCCAACTGTATACAAAGTAATATTGCTATATGGAATGGATATATACTTTATTTTTTTACCAGTAAACCCTTTCCGGTCGGCAATAAGAATTCTTTTTTCTGTCATTATCATTTCATCACGAATTGAAGAAAAGCAAAGTAAAGGCTTTTCAGTTTCGCAGAGTTTTTCGCGTATAATATCTGAAGGCTCAGTCTCATTAAGGAAAAAATAGATGGTAGGTTTAAGTCTAATGTATTTCAAAATCATGAAAAATCACCTGATTAGTAATTTATTTAAAGCATTTGTAGTATGAACAGTATTTATACTTGAAACTTTAATAACAAATTTTAAATAAAAAAGTTTAATTTTTGACAGACAAATCTTCAGGCAATATGTAATAATATTAGTAATATTATGAAGGGAAGTAGAAGGAAAATGAACAGATTCAAGATAAGACTATTGGGTCTATTTTTATGTCTCACCATTGCTTTTGGAATGTTACCTGTTCAGGCTGAAACCCTAAGTGACAACTTTGTAACAAGAGAACAGGCGGTAGTAAGTATACTTAGCACTATCGGGTATGGGACCTTAAATGAAACAGAAAACAATCTCAGTACTTTTTCAGATGCGGCATCTGTTACAAACCAATATCGAGATGAAATCGGAGTTGCAGTAACCAACGGTATACTGGTTGGATCGGGAGCCACATTAGATCCTCATAGGAATGTTACACGCCTTGAATTCGCAATGTTCCTGAGCCGTTCTATAAGGGAACTTCCAGATCTGATTGATAGCCAGACATTTTATGATGTTCCTGCGTCTGCAGCGGGGGATGTTAACAGGCTTGTAAAAGCCGGCCTCTTTAGTGGATATGGCAACGGACTTTTTGGATCAAACGATTTTCTGACCCGGGAACAGCTAAACACTGTTATGGAAAGAGTCAGAAATTTAAAGAATACCGATTTAAAGGATGATTACTATTATTCCATAAATTATGAATGGTTGAATAATACAAAGCTTCCTGCCGGATACCCCGGATTTGGATCATTTGATGAGGTAAGCTTAAGTAATGATGCCAAGTTAAAGGAAATAGCCCACGAAATATATGAGAATAAAGATACATATAAAAGAGGATCCATTGAACAGAAACTCGCTGATTTCTACAGTTCTGTACTGGATATGGAAAACCGTAATAAACAAGGTATAGAACCTATTAAGAAATATCTGGACAGATTTGATCAGGTAAAAACCGCACAGGAGCTTCTTGATTATGCAGCCGAGTTTGAAAATGAGACAGGATATAATCCGCTGTTTACCTTCAGTCCTTCGGGTGATTTGCTGGACAGCAATAAATATAGCTTATACGGCCAGGGGCTTTCAACCGGTTTAAACTCGGCATACTTACTAAGTGGTGATCCCCAGATAAAAGCTTTATATGAAGGCTTTATCGCTCAGATGCTGATGGCATCAGGTATCAATCAGGAGGATGCAGTGGTTCAGGCTCAAAAAGTCTATGAATTTGAAGTACTTCTGGCCGAGAACACTTTAAGTAATGAGCAGGCGAGCAAAGTGGAGAATCTTTATAATCCGGTTACAAAGAATGACCTGGTGAAAGCTTTTCCCAAAGTTGATCTGAATAAATACTTGTCTGACCTGGGTTATGAGTCTGTTGAAAATTTAGTAATTACCGATGTTAAACTGATGACCAAGACAGGTGAGCTCATTTGTAATGAGAATATTGATGTTTTAAAGTCCTATGTACGGACTAAACTTGTCACCAATACTTCAAATCTTCTGTCTAAAGATCTTCAGGATGCTATCCTGGAATTTAATGCTGTTTTTCTGGGATTAAGCAGTACTATGAGCGATGAAGATATTGCCTTTAATCTTCTGAATTCTGTTATGAGTGGATATCTGGGTAGAGTGTATGTTGAAAAATACTTCTCACCTGAAGCCAAAGCAGATGTTGAAGAAATGGTGCATGAAATCATAGAAACATACAAAAAGCGTATTCAGCGGCTTGAATGGATGGGAGAAAATACAAAGGCTGCTGCCATAAAAAAACTCGATACCATGACTATTAAAATAGGTTATCCGGAAAAATGGGAAGATCCATACGAGAACATTGAACTGAAAAGTTATGATGATGGCGGCTCGTTGCTAGGCAACATATTTGCCATAACATCGGCTCAGGTAAAGCATTCCAAAACTCTGCTGGAAAAACCGGTCGACAAATCAGGATGGTTTATGTCACCACAAACGGTAAATGCATACTATAATGCACTAAATAATGAAATAGTTTTCCCTGCGGGTATACTGCAGCCTCCCTTCTATGATGTGAATGCTTCCCGTGAGCAGAATTTAGGAGGGATTGGTGCGGTTATAGCCCATGAGATAACCCATGCCTTTGATCATAACGGAGCCCAATTCGATGAAAAAGGAAATATGAACAACTGGTGGACCCCGGAGGATTATCAGACCTTTCAGCAAAAGACTAAGAGCGTGGTAGAACTGTATGATGGTTTAGAGATAGCACCTGATATACTGGTAAACGGCAACTTGACGCTTTCTGAGAATGTGTCTGATATAGGCGGAGTAGCTTGTGTATTGGAAATTATGAAGGAAATACCAGATGCTGATTATAAAGCGTTTTTCGAAAGCAATGGGCGTATATGGCGTTATACCGCAACACCTAAAATGTATCAGCTTTTGGCACAGCAAGATACTCATTCGCCCCATAAATTCAGATCAAATATGGTAATTCGCAACTTCCAGGAGTTTTATGATACATATAATATTCAACCTGTAGACAGGATGTATCTGGCACCTGAAAAAAGGGTAAACGTCTGGTAACAGATCCACTTTCACTCTGAACGCATTGTATACAAGTTTAGCGGCTGTAGTCTACAGCCGCTTCTCTGTTAAACACAAAAAGATTTTTCTATAACGTTCTGGCTGACATTATAAGCAAACCTGAAGCAAAAGATGCCGTGAGTTAGTTATTGCTTATTTTTGTTCCAGAACACGAATCATTAAATATAACATCTCATTTAATGGTGTGGGGATATTGTGCTTTTTGCCAAGGTTTATAACTTCCAGGGCAAAACTTTCAACCTCGGTTTTTCTTCCGGCCTCTATGTCCTGCATCATAGACGTTTTGCCTGAAGGCGAAAGACCTTTTATTATTCGGATATACTCCTCTATATCAGCTTCGGACAGATTTACCCCCTCTTTTTCGGCCAGAGGTATAACCTCTCTGCAAACTGAAACTAATAATTTTTGTGCCTCAGGAATTGAATTATACACCCCGTAGGGAGCCCTTAGTATGGCTGAGGTTTGATTTATGCCTACATTAAGCATAAACTTCCACCACATCTCTTTAAGTATATTGTCGGGGATAGAGTAGCTTATACCGGCTTTTGAGAACAGTTCCGCAACTAATGCTGCTTTTCCCTTAACCTCAGGATAGTATTCACCAAAGACAATTCTGCCACTGTTTGAGAAGTTCACCTCATCGTTTTCCCTTACCGAATCCAGTGCGACACAAAAACTGTGAAGCACCTTATCCCTTCCAAAAACCCGGCTTAAAGTGTCCTCGCTGGTTATTCCGTTAAGGAGTGACAGGATAATTGTATCACTGCCAACTAAAGGAGCTATTGTATCGATAGCCCGGTGCAAATCTAACCCCTTAACAGCTATTATTATCAGATCAGCCTTTTGATTCTCTTCACCAGGAACCAGCAAATCAAAATAATAGCGTTTTTGGTTGATTACAATACCTTCTTGATATTTTGGGAATCGATTAGCATCAACTATTATTTTAGCGCAATTTTTGTCATAATTGTGTAGAATTGATCCATATGTTGCTCCAACTGCCCCAAGGCCTATTATATGAGCAGTTTTGATTTGCTTTTGCATTTTTCACCTCCGAATAAACTGTTATAAAGCTATTATAGCGCAAAAGTATTATCAAATGGGAACTAAAAGTTAATATACGTTAAAATTATTAGTAGAATTACTGCTGCTATCGTTATTGACAAACTGCAAAATCTTGCCTAAGATGATAATAGAATAGTTCATAATTTCTTAAATAAACCTTTGATGCCATTTTCAAGAAACTGTTAAGTTTGGAGGTTTTCCACGATTATTCATTTTTTTACTTGCATCAGTGGATATTTTTATTTTAAGAATTAATAATAAAGATGACCAAAATATTTAAAAAGTTGCTATCTATAATAAAAATATAAAAAATGGTGGGGTATGTATGAAAAAATTTATGTGCGAAGATTTTTTACTTACTACAGAAACAGCAAAAAAGCTATATCATGAGCATGCGAGTAAAATGCCAATCATTGACTATCATTGTCATATAAATCCTAAGGAGATATATGAGGATCATAAATATGACAACATCAGTGAGATTTGGCTGGGAGGAGACCATTACAAATGGCGTGCCATGCGGTCAAATGGCATCGAGGAGAGGTTTATAACAGGTACTGATACAACTCCTTATGAAAAGTTTGAAAAATGGGCTCAAACAGTTCCCAAACTGATTGGAAACCCACTGCACCATTGGACTCATCTTGAGCTTAGAGAATATTTTGGTATAAATACACCACTTTCTGAAAAATCAGCAAAAGAAATATGGGACAAGGCAAATGCTATTTTACAGAATCTGACGGTGAGAAAAATTATCGAAAAATCAAATGTACGTCTTGTTTGTACAACTGATGACCCGGTTGATGACTTGAAATGGCATAAGCTGATACGGGAAGATAAAACTTGTAAGGTAAAAGTGCTTCCTGCTTTTAGGCCTGACAAAGCAATAAATATTGATAAACCCGGTTTCGCCGACTATATTAATACTCTGGGAGAAGTCAGCGGAATTGATATTAAAACTGTTGATGATGTTAAATCAGCATTAGCAAGCAGAATTGAGTTTTTCGTGCAAATGGGGTGCAAGGCGGCTGATCATGGGCTGGACTATATAGTTTACGAAAAAACAGATGATAATCTGGATGATATTCTTAAAAGCGTATTAGCCGGAAATCCCATTGACCAAAAGAAAGCCGATGCTTATAAAACTGAAATGATTGTATTTTGCGCATCCCAGTACAAGAAGCATAATATTGTGATGCAGCTTCACTATGGGGCTGTCAGGAACAATAATCCTGTAGCGTTTAAAAATCTTGGTCCAGACTCTGGCTTTGATGCAATTTATGGTGTAAGTAACAGCGGTGCCAGGCTTGGTGCTCTTCTGGGAGCTTTAGAAGAAGAAGGTATTTTGCCTAAAACTATTATATACTCTCTGAACCCGACTGATAATGCCCAAATCGGTGCAATTATAGGATGCTTTCAATCAAGTGAGATAGCCGGAAAAATTCAGCACGGCAGTGCCTGGTGGTTCAATGATACAAAAACAGGGATGATAGAACAAATGACCAGCCTTGCAAATTTATCTGTTCTTGGGAATTTTGTAGGGATGCTTACCGATTCAAGGAGTTTTCTGTCTTATACCCGTCATGAATACTTTAGACGTATACTATGTGAGATGATTGGGGGCTGGGTAGAGAACGGTGAATATCCTCATGATATGGAATTATTAGGTAAACTTGTCGAGGACATAAGTTATTACAATACCAGAAATTATTTTGGATTTGAACTGGAGGACTAATTATGGAAACGATTATTAAAGGTTACAAGCCGTATAGTAAGTCAGTTAATATGCTTAATGGCAAAACAATCTATATGTCCAGAGAAAAAGATGAGGATGTCCTGATTATTGCAGGCGGAGATTTAGACTTTGAAGGAAATGCTGCAGAGGAAAATGGTGTTAAATACATAAAGGCACCGCTGACACATAACAATGCATGTAAGCTTAGAGAATATTTTCCGTTTACTGCTCCGAAGCCGGTTCTATCTACCAGTCGTACATTTGGTGTTGGGGACAGGCTTGGAGTCGCTTGTCCGGGTCATCTAAGAGTATTCGAGAAATATGATGCCATTCCAATTTTGGCGCAGCAATCTATCCGGGAGCTGAATCTGACAGGAAGAACGTATGATGATGTTCTTGACGCTGTTACCTTTGCCGTCTATCGCGAAGGGTTTAAACGTGGATTTGGAGCCGATGGTGATCACCTGAAAACCGCCGAAGAATTAGAGTATGCAATTAAATGCGGTTATACAATGATTACACTTGATTGCAGCGAACATATAAGAAATGATATTAACGCGATGTCAGAGGAACAGGTCGCCAAGGAGTATCACGAAGATGAGGCTCTGGAAAGCCTGTACATAGGTAAATCCTTCGATATCGGGGAAGGTGTGACCATCAGCTTTGAAGAAACTGAATTTAAACGCACTGTTCTTATATATATTAAAGCAATTGAATTTGCCTGCAGCATATACGATAAGTATATTAAAAACAATAATGTTGATTATGAGATTTCCATTGATGAAACCGCAACACCTACCACCCCGCTGCAGCATTTCTTTGTGGCAAATGAGTTAAAACGCAGAGGAGTAAAGTTTACAACTATGGCACCCCGCTTCTGCGGAGAGTTTCAAAAGGGTGTTGACTATATTGGTGATCTCGGGCAATTCGAGAAGGAGTTTTCAGTGCACGCAACCATTGCAAGACACTTTGGCTATAAAATAAGTGTCCATTCAGGGTCGGATAAGTTTTCGGTGTTTCCTGCAATAGGCAAGTACACACGAGGCATGTTCCACGTTAAAACAGCAGGGACTAACTGGCTTGAGGCTATGAAACTGGTTGCGATGAAAGACGCAAAATTATACAGAGAAATCCATGTCTTTGCAATCGAGGTATTTGAACAGGCGAAAAAGTATTACCATGTCACAACTCAACTGGATAGGATTCCTGATATAGACAACCTTGATGATTCAGAGCTGCCGAATTTATTTAGCCACAATGATTGCAGACAACTTATCCATATAACATACGGGCTTATTCTGAATGCGAAAAATCCTGACGGTTCCAGCCGTTTCCGCGATCGTTTATATAAGCTTTGGAATGAACATAGTGATGAGTACGCAAACCTTCTTGAGCAGCATATCGGCAAGCATCTTGAACTGCTGTATAAGAACTGGAAATAATATGCATTGTTGAAAATTGATATTTATAGGGTTACAATATGAGCTGACGGCTTAACAACCGGTCTGGAACGGTATATATGGAGGTAAGTCAAATAAATGAATAATAAAATCAAGCGAATTGTAGCGTCAATAATGTCAATTTTCATTATATTGTCTATGATATTAAGCATTGTTTTAATGGGATTGCGTTAATTATCCTGTAATAATTTAATATGTTTATTATGAGGGGGAGGTAAAAATATACTCCCTCTTTTTGTTACTGCTGTGACCATGTGGTGTTTTTCTTTCCGTCATAACGTATAGGATTTGCCTTTTCTTTTGTGTGCTTTGCTTTTCCCTGGAGTTCAGGCACAGGATACACCTCGTTTTTATCAAAATGCTGCTTTTTATTGCTTTCGGTCCCATGAGGCTCTTCAGGATCCGGTCTTCTCATCCCCTTTTTTGCCATATACTAACATTCCTTTCTTTCAATTTCTCAATAATTAAGGAACCAACATCCAGCTTCGCATGGATCTTGATGCCGGTTATAGTTTTAAACCAATACCTGATATTTATTCAAAGTGTGGGATGCTTTTCTTCGGGAAATGGGATTTTAAAAAATGTAGCAACTTTGGACTAGCCTGAATAATATGTATTGAGCTTGTTCGACAAGACAAGCATTAATTATTAAAGAAAGGAGTGAGAGAATGAAAAAGAAGATTCTTCAAGTACCTGTTATTGTTGGCAAGGGATCGGAACAGTTTTTTGTAGAAAAGGACCTTTGCATTGCACCATCCAATCCTCCGATATATAAAATTGAGAAGATTGACAAAAAAGTTGTAATAATCGATGCAAATGTTATTCCGGGCAAAGTAATTTTCAACGCTTATATCTGGAAAAACATTACTTACAAAACCGTGGAGGATGTTTGTGACGGGGTTGTCTACGGACAAATACACCACGCAACCTTCAAAATCCCCTTTGGAGGATTTGTTGAGATGAAGGCCATAGGGTGCGATAAGATTGATGAATGCGATACTGCTGAGTTACTCGAAGCATTCGTAGAAGGTGAAAAGGACTTTTTACATAACGAGACAATATGCAAAGGCCAAAAAGTATTCTGCAGCCTTCTGGAAAAAGACGTTGTCAAAATTGCCTTCAAGGTCATCAGGACAGAGCATATTCCTGTCTGTGTAGATGATGATAAATACGATGATGACAAAAAAGATAAGGAAAAATGCAAATGCGATAAATTTGATGATGACAAAAAAGAAGACAAGTGCGACAAAAATGACAAGTTTGACTTTAAGGATGACAAATGGGACAAACGTTATGATTGCCGCGGAGATTACTATGCCAATTGTCGAGGAACCTACCATAAAAAGTGGTAAAATATTATAGCGATAAAAACAGGGAGGCTTACAGTCTCCCTGTTTTGACATTGAATCTTAAAAACAAAGGAGATCTTAAAGTTTTTCTGAGCCTCTTTCTGAAAGTTCCATTGTTTTTTGGTCATCTGCTTTTTGCTCTTCAGTTTTATGTGATTTGCCAAAACCATAAAAAGGTTTCAGTGACATTGTTACAGTTTTCAGTAACCGATATCCGCCCGAAAGATTAAATACATTGTCAAAGCCATTTTGTACAAGAATTCTTGAAGCAAGATAACCGCGAAGGCCAACCTGACAGAATACATAGACCGGTTTTTTAGGATCGAGTTCAGATATTCGCTCTCTTAAATTGTCTACAGGGATATTAACCGCTCCTTTAATGCTTCCGGCAGAAAACTCTATCTCTGTTCTTACATCCAGAATGGTTACTTTGTCAGAATCTAAATCTTTTACGTCATGCCAATGAAAAATCTTCATGTCTCCGTTAATTATATTTGATGCAACGTAACCTGCCATATTAACCGGGTCTTTTGCAGATCCAAAGGGAGGTGCATAGGATAACTCCAGATTTGTAAGGTCGGATACACTCATTCCGGCTTTAATTGCTGTTGCAATAACATCAATACGTTTATCAACACCTTTATATCCTATAATCTGTGCACCGAATATCTTTCCGCTGTTTTTCCCAAAAAGCAGCTTAATCGTCATATAGGTAGCGCCGGGATAGTAGCTGGCATTGGAAGCACTGAAGGTAAAGGATTTTTCATAGTCAATTCCGGCAACTTTTAAGGCTTTTTCGTTGCAGCCGGTGGTAGCAACTGTCAAATCAAAAGCCTTAAGTATGGCTGTGCCTAACGTGCCCCCGTAGGTGCTGTTTCTACCGGCAATATTATCAGCCGCTATACGTCCCTGACGATTAGCAGGAGATGCTAACGGAACAAAAACCTTATTGCCGGTTATTACATCTGTTACCTCCACTGCATCGCCAACAGCATAAATAAAAGGGTCACTTGTTCTCATATGATTGTCGGTGACAATACAATCGCGAATCCCTAATTTCAGTCCTGCATCCTTTGCAAGCCTGCTTTCGGGTCTGACTCCCACAGCAAGGATTACCATATCGGCATGAATTGGGCTGCCCTCACTTAATTTAACTTCGTAAGTTCCGTTATTATATTTCAGACCGGTTACTCCACGATTAAGGTATAAGGCCACACCCTTCCTTTGTAAATGCCTGTGAACCTCGGTGGCCATATCAAAATCCAAGGGTTGAATAACATGGTCGGAAAGCTCGACAATTGAGACATTTAGTCCCAATGCATGAAGATTTTCGGCCATTTCAATCCCTATATAACCCGCTCCTACTACAACAGCACTTTTTGGATTATTTTGTGTGATAAAATCCTTGATACGGTAAGTATCCGGGATATTTCTTAGAGTAAAGACCGCCTCTGTTTTTACATCTTCAACTGGAGGCACTATTGGTTCTGCTCCGGGTGACAGAATAAGATAATCATAGCTTTCCTCATATACTCTGCCGCTAGCTTCTTTTATTTCAATTGTTTTTTTATCACGGTTAATTTTTGTTACCTCACTTCGTATTTTAACGTCTACATTGAGGCGATTTTTGAAGGAATCAGGGGACTGGAGTGTCAACTTTTCTTTATCGGTGATAACATCTCCTATGTAATATGGAAGACCACAATTGGCAAAAGATATATAATCCCCTCTTTCGAACATAATAATTTGCGCATGTTCATCTAATCTTCTGAGTCTGGCTGCTGCTGTCGCACCGCCGGCTACACCGCCGACAATCAAAACCTTTTTTTTCATAGATACACTCCTCACACAACCATTAAAATACGACTGGTTAAATTTTTCACAACAATATCATATATCGAAGAATAAGGAATATCAGTGACCATGTTACACAGAACATAAGCCGGGTATATATTTATTTTTTTATATTTCTTCCTGATGTAATACTATTTTCCCGCGGTGTAACGACACCTGTCCTTTTACTTCCATTTCTTTTAAAAGGCGGCTTATTACTTCCCTTGCCGTGCCAAGCTCTGCTGCTATGGATTCATGAGTAGCATACAGAGGATATGTACCTCCGGCAGTCTTTGTAATCAGAAAATCTTCAAGACGGTCACTTGTCCGTTTAAAAGTAACATTTTCAAGAAGCCCCAATAAAGAATAAAACTTTGCAGACATAGATGAAAAGAAAAATTTCTGAATTGAAGGGATTTCAAAAAAGTATTTTTTAAATATTTCGATAGGAATAAAAACAACATCCGATACCTGTTCAGCTGCCGCAGCTACAGGAAACGGGATATCACCGGTGCCAAGCATACAGGCTACTGTGAGCACGCAGGTTTCGCCACGGCCTATACGGTAGAGAGTAATTTCCTTACCGTCTTCTGACAGCTTATATATTCTTATAACGCCTGAAAGAACAAGAATAACACCTGAGCATCCCCGGCTTTCATCCAGAAGAATCATACCCGATTCTAACCTCTGGTGATAAAGCGAGTTAAAGAAATTCTCCTGTTTATCGCCTAATTCAGCAACAAACGGAAACGCTTTTTTAAGATCCATCGTTACTTTTCTATCAAGCATAGTACTTCCTCCGATTATTCATATAATAGCACAGCATAATAAAAAAAGACAGGGTTTACCTGTCTTAAAATATTATGATTACGACATTATACCGAATATATAATAAACTTTTACAGCATGTTCTTGAAATCTTCCTTGCTTCTGAAGCCTACTACTTTATTAGTAACCTTTCCCTGTTTAAAGGCAATAACAGTAGGGATACTCATTACACCGAATTTGCTGGCCAATTCAGGTTCCTCATCTACATTTACCTTTAATATTTTTACTTTACCGTTCATTTCTCCGGCTAATTCATCAAGCACGGGTGAAAGCATACGGCAAGGACCACACCATGGAGCCCAAAAGTCAACCAGAACCGGTAAGCTTGAACCTGAAATTTCTTTATCGAAATCATTTCCGGTAACGTGTTTTATATTCATTTATGCACAACTCCCTTCAAAAATCTTAGCAATTAATTTCTTAATAATAATATACCCGCTTTATCACGATTATTCTGTGATAAAGTTACAGTTTATTAAATTTGATTCATGTGCTATAATATCTTGGTTCGTATTTTGGAAGAGCCTGCTCTTTTAAAAAGGTACATTATTGGAGGTAGAAATGAAAATTATAAATATAATAAAATCCGCCGGACTTATTATACTATGTTCTACTTTGTTTGCCGGGTGTTCCGGTAAAACGGAAAATGATAAGACAGGTCAGAACGGGAATATCGTTGCGTCGCCCACACCTACTACAGTTACTATTGAGGGGTACGGTGATATTGAATATACTCCCGGGTATCAGTTTACTGCTCCCCAGGAAGGGGATACCACCGCAATTATAAAAACTAACATGGGTGACATTAAAATTAAATTATTTCCCGAGAAAGCACCAAAGGCTGTTGAAAATTTTGTAACTCATGCAAAGAACGGCTATTATGATAACGTAATATTTCATAGAGTAATTGATGGCTTTATGATTCAGGGCGGAGATCCCCTCGGAACCGGATATGGCGGAGAAAGCATCTGGGGAGAACCCTTTGAGGACGAGTTCAATTTTGATCTTAAAAATTACAGAGGGGCCCTTAGTATGGCTAATTCGGGCAAGAACACCAATGGAAGCCAATTCTTTATAGTACAGAACAAAGAAATACAGGAAGAGCTTATCAAGCAAATGGAACAGGTAGGCTTTCCTTTTACAAAGGAAGTAATAGAATTATATAAAAATGGCGGGACTCCAACCCTGGACTTTGTTCATACAGTATTCGGTCAGGTTTACGAAGGAATGGATGTTGTTGATAAAATTGCAGCAGTTGAGACAAATGCGGATGATAAGCCTTTGCAGGATGTAGTAATCAAGACCATTGAAATTGCTGAAGGGAAAGAATAAGAGATATCATGATCAAAAATAAAAGCGGCAGATGGTTTTTTGCCGCATTTCTTATAATATCAGGCATATTGCTTTTTATGAATACAGTTTTTGCGCACAATTATTCCAACGACTGGAATTTCGGTGTCATACTGCCCGCTATAATAGGGTTTTGTTGCCTTGCGTATTCTGCGATATTATTGAGTAATAAGGGTCCGATTATTAAAAATAAAGGATTAAGAAAAGCTTTTATTACTGTGTTTATTGTCTGTTTTTTATTTTTTGTTATTGTGGAGGCCTTGATTATAGCAGATCCATACACGCACGGAAAGCAGCAAGCCGGAAGAGTAGACACTGTTATTGTTCTTGGCTGCGGTATTTGGCCGGACGGAAGACCTACTTTAGCTTTAAAACTGCGTCTGGATAAAGCTGTTGAATACTATGAGGAAAACCCCCATGTAAATATTGTGGTTACTGGCGGACAGGGACCTAATGAGCCATATCCTGAGGCTCTGGCAATGGAAGAATATCTGATAAGCCGTAAAATACCCAAAGAAAAAATTTTAATAGAAGATAAATCCACCAGTACGAGGGAGAATTTNGAATTCTCCAGAAGAATTATGAATCTTCCGGATGACAGAATTGAAAAAATAGTCTTTGTAACTAATGACTTTCATGTATTCCGCTCCCGGATTCTTGCACGCCGCTTTGGCTTCGATGCGTATGCTATTGCTGCGCCGACACCGGGGGTAATAGTTCTTAATAGCTACCTGCGTGAATTCTTTGCATTCGTCAAGTCAATGGTAGTGGATTATTAAGAAACTGTTTGGATGATATTTATTACGCACAATAAGAATANTGCGAACTGTATTGTCAATCTGAACGGAGTGAAGAGTCTTTTTACGTTAAACAGGGGAGCGGCTGTAGACNGCTGCGATTTAGCGCTCCATTTCCAACATCCGGTTTCTAGTCGCGCCCGCTACGCAATCCATGCTTCGCTTAAATCGCAGCAGCCACGCCGCTTAATTATGTTCGTACAAACAACAATGACTACTTCACATTATTCTAATTATCACGAAGGACTTTTGCGTTTTTTGCCAGATAATTAACCCCTGAGATTACGGTCAGAACAACAGCGATATACATTAATACCATTCCCAACGGAAAATCGGTGATAAGAGATATCGGGAAATTCCTGATGAGTATAGCCACAATTGCTATAATCTGAACAACAGTCTTTACTTTACCCCATTTGTCAGCAGCGATGACAACACCGCGGCCTGCCGCGATAATGCGAAAGCCTGTTACAATAAATTCTCTGGCTATTATGATGAAAACAGCCCAAACAGACAGGTTATCAGTCTTTATAAATGCTATAAGAGCTGATGTTACCAGCAATTTATCAGCAACCGGATCTAAAAATTTCCCCAGTTCTGTAACCATATTATGCTTTCTGGCTATATTCCCATCAATCATGTCGGTAAGGGAAGCAAGTATAAATATAACAGCAGCAGCATATCTTCCCCATTGGTTGAGCCCTAAAAACTGTCCGAACCATCCCGGCACTAAAAAGAATAAGAAAATCGGTGTGGCAAGAATTCTTGAAATTGTAATTTTATTCGCTAGGTTCATCTTTTAATTCACCATTCCTGTTTTCGGCCTGTACTTCACCAACTAAGTCATATCCATCGGGGCAAAGCATTTTTACAGGCACAATCATGCCATTCTCTAACGGCTCTGTAGAGGTAAAATAAATAACCGGGTCTATTTCCGGAGCTTCGGCATAGGTACGTCCTACATAAAAAATACCATCCTCTGCCACCCCATCGACCATTGTATCATAAGTGTGACCTAATCGGGAACTATTATATTTTTTAACATTTTCCATCTGTAGTGCCATGAGCTTGTCCCAACGTTCATTCTTTAGTTTTTTCGACAGATGTCCTTTCATTTTATACGCAGGTGTTCCTTCCTCTTTAGAGTATGCGAACACACCCAGATGCTCAAAATTTCCGTTCCTTACAAACTCATAAAGTTCGGCAAAATCGTCTTCTGTCTCCCCCGGGAATCCGGTTATCAAAGCGGTTCTTAATACAATGCCGGGAATCTCAGCCCTTATCTTTGCCAGCAGATCATAAATATATGATTTACTCCCGCGCCTACCCATAGCCTTAAGCACATTATCCGAAATATGCTGGATAGGTATGTCCAGATACTTGCACAGCTTAGGGTTATTCTTCATTTCCATTATCAAGTCGTCGTCTATTAATTCCGGATAGCAGTACAAAAGTCTGATGCGCTCAATCTCTTCAATTTTACTGATTTTCCGCACCAGTTCCACAAGCTTTTTTTCCTTATATATATCTGTCCCATAGCGTGTAACGTCCTGGGCTATCAGGATAATCTCTTTTTTACCCCTTTGTGCTAAGATTTTTGCTTCTTTCAGAATATTCTCTATTGTTCTGCTTCTGAAATCCCCCCTCAGACTTGGTATTATGCAGTAAGTACACCTGTTGGAACAGCCTTCTGCAATTTTTAGGTAACCGTAGGGTTTTTCATCGGTCACAAGACGGGTGAGCTCCAAATAGTCGACAGTATTTGGAAGGTTAGCGTACACCATTTTATCACTTGTCTTTTCGGCAAGCCGCTTTCCGATAATTTCCGGTATTTCCCCAATACTGCCTGTTCCGACAACCACATCAACTTCAGGTATCTCTTTATATATATCCGTTTTATATCGTTCTGCCAGGCAGCCTGTTACAACCAGAAGCTTCAGATTTCCGTCATTCTTATATTGAGCAGCTTCTAAAATACTTATTATGGCTTCCTCCTTGGCATCACCTATAAAAGCACAGGTATTTACGATAATTACATCCGCAATTTTATGCTCTGAAGTAAGCTCATAGCCTGCATCCTTTAAGGTTCCCAGTATGATTTCACTGTCCACAAGATTTTTGGGACAGCCCAGGGATACAAGACCAACCTTTTGTTTCAATATACTTGCCTCCTTATGAGTCCCTGATGATTTATGAATAATATAACACAACATACTGTTATAAAAAAGCGGGGAATTATTTCCCCGCAATTCTAACAATATACAATTATTTATTAATATCCAAGGCTTTCGCCCACTAAAATAACCTTAATACGATTTTTTTCTCTCTGCTGCCCGAAAACCGTATATGTACAGCAAATACGGTCATCGGTCCTGCAGTTGGCACAGTACCCTGTTTTTGTACAGGGGGTGTTTTTATTAAGTCTGATTGAATTAGCCGGTGCCGCAACCCGTCTGACTCTTTCTACGGCTTCATCCACATTCTTGACAATCTTATTGATTCCCGCTACCACAATAACACTTTTCGGCCCGTATATCATTGCAGCTACACGATTTCCATTGCCGTCAACATTATAGAGTTCTCCGTCTTCGGTTATGGCATTGGTACTTGTCAGGTAGGTATCGGTAAAAAACGATTTTCTGTATATCTCTTCTATCTGTGTTCTTGACAATCCATCCATATACCTGTCCAAAAAGTTGTAGCGGCCTATTCTTAAATGCTCTATTATTCCGGTTTCAAACAAAGTCATGGATCCGCCGACTGCTACTAACTCGCCTTCTTTAATTAACTCGGCAACCTTTTCAACAACCTGAGCTTTGTTCTCAACATAAAAAGCCATCATATTGTTTTTTACAAGGTTATCCATGGTCCTTTGAACTTGTTTCTCTAAAACAGATTTTATACTATTATCCATGGTATTCCTCCCAAACACTACGACCTAAAATTTTAATTTGGAAACCTTCAGTATTCCGTCAGTATTGCGCAGTTTTTCAACTATTTCATCAGATACTTCACTGTCAACGCTTACAAAAGATACTGCCTTGTTTGAGCTTGCATCACGGCGGCTCCATTGCATTGCCGCAATATTAACATTATTCTGGCCTAAAAGAGTTCCCACCTTGCCGATGATACCCGGTACGTCAATGTTTTGCAATGCCAGCACATGTTTTGTAGGCTCAAAGTCCAGTGTATATCCAAAGAAGTCAACTATACGAATAGAATCCTTGGCAAATACTGTACCTGCCACAGAAATTGCATTACTCTTTCTGTAGAATTTAACAGTAATCAAATTGGTGTACTTTTCAAGATTGCTGGTCTTGCTCTCAATGAGCTCCACACCCATTTCGTTAAGCTTAAGCTGAGCATTTACATAATTAACCTCGGACTCACTTACTACAGATAAAAAGCCTTTAATAATAGCCAGTGTAATTGGCTTGGTCGGCTTATCAACCAAATCACCACTATAGATGATCTCTATTTTCTGAACTCGTTCTTGTTCGGCCTGATAGTAAATTGCACCAAGCTTTTCTCCGATGCTGATATAAGGCTTAAGCTTTTCAACATCACCTGAGATAGAGGGCATATTTACAGCAGCTACCAGCTCTCCATTCAGTACTGCTTCAACATTTTTTGCTACTCCTAATGAACAATTGATGCTGGCTTCCTTAGTAGATGCACCTAGATGAGGAGTAAAAATAACCTGATCCAGATCTAAAAGTGGATTCCAATAATCCTGTTCCTCGGGAGCCTTAGTGAAGTTAGGTTCAACCTCCTGTACGTCAAGAGCTGCTCCAGCTACATGTCCTGATACAATAGCATTATAAAGGGCTTTTTCATCAATCATACCGCCTCTGGCAACATTGACAATGCGAACACCTTTCTTGCACAGAGCCAGCTCTCTTTCTCCTATAAGATTTTTACTTTCAGGAGTTTTTGGTATATGTATAGTGATTAAATCAGCAATCTTAAGAAGATCATCAAGATTTTCACAGCGCTTAATTCCAAGGTCGGCAACGCGTTCATCAGAAATATAAGGGTCGTATCCTATAACATTCATCCCTGCACCAATAAGCTTTTTAGCCACTACTGAGCCAATTTTGCCGAGACCTATGATTCCTGCTGTTTTACCGTCTAATTCTTCGCCGATAAATTTATTTCTGCGAAAATCCTTGTTTTTTGCAGCATGATAAGCCTGTGGAATATTTCTGAAACAAGAATACACTAATGCTACACTCATTTCAGCAGCTGCCATCGTATTTCCGTCGGGAGTATTAACTACTGTTATACCTCTTCTCGTACATTCCTGTACATCAATATTGTCAACACCATTACCGGCACGTCCTGCAACCTTCAGATTCACTGCTTTATCAAGAACAGCGCCCTTAACCTTTGTGGCACTTCTCACGATTATTGCATCATATTGATCAATAATTTTTTCGAGTTCATCCGGCGAGATACCAAATGGTGTATCCACTTCATGGCCTTTACTCTTAAGATACTCGATTCCATTTGCTGCCATTTTGTCTGTTACAATTATTTTTGCCATAGTTCAACCTCCTGAAAATATTAACTAACCAGCTTCTACAATGAAAAAAGCCAAACCTGTAATTGTTTGACCTCTGATCAAGCTCTTTTTTACAAAGCAATAGCATTGGCAGCATGGCCTCCCATGCTTAATACATGCTCTGTCCTTTTGCCTGAGAGAGTCATCCTGATCAAGGATTTGCCCCTTCGGCGCCTTATAAAAAGGTCTCTCCAGAGATCCGTCCAGCTTAGGTCTTTTTACCTGAGAGGTTTACTCCTTCGGTGTGCTTAAACAGCAACTCTCCCTAAGCCTTCATCCGATTATTAAACTGTTAAAAACATGATACTCTTAGGCATACTAAAAGTCAAGATGTTTGACAATTGTTTTGATATTTATTTAACAATATTTCCCTGTCCGTTTAGTTTGCGTATCAGGCTTCAATCAGACTGACAAATGCTGTTTTACAATACAGGTTATTGAGAACCAAAAAGAGCTTCAACAAATTCCGGGGGGTTAAAGGGTTGAAGGTCATTCATTTGTTCTCCGACACCAATAAATTTTACCGGTATATTCAGCTCGGACTTTATCGATACGATAATTCCACCTTTTGCTGTTCCGTCCAGCTTGGTAAGAATAAGCCCCGAAAGCTCGGAAACCTCTGAAAATGTCCTGGCCTGGGATACCGCATTCTGGCCTGTTGTAGCATCCAGCACCAGAAGAGTCTCAATATCTGAGCCGGGGAGTTCACGGTGAATAATTCTGAAAATCTTTTTTAATTCTTCCATAAGATTTTTTTTCGTATGGAGTCTTCCTGCCGTATCACATATCAGTATGTCTGTATTTTTTGATTTGCAATGTTGGATAGCATCAAAAATTACTGCAGAAGGGTCTGCGCCTTCAGTATGCTTTATCAGCTCTACACCGGCTTTATTTGTCCATATTTCCAGCTGATCTATGGCTGCTGCTCTGAATGTATCAGCAGCTGCAACAGTTACTTTTTTACCATGTTGTTTCAGATAATGTGCCAGCTTTCCTATGGAAGTTGTTTTGCCCACACCGTTAACCCCTATAACTACAATAACCGATGGTTTTGTGCCAAGTTTCAGCCGGGAATTCTCATCGGTTAGTTTAGAGGCAATTATCTCCTTTATAGCAAGACGTACCCCCTGTGTATCGGTTATTTTCTCAGCTTTAACCTTTTCTCTGAGCTCGTCTATTATCATAAGCGATGTATTCATCCCCATATCGGATGTAATTAAAATCTCTTCCAACTCTTCAAAAAGCTCCTCATCCACTTTACCAAAGGATACAAGTACTTCATCGATTCTTTGCGTTATGGAGTCCCGGGTCTTTTTCAAACCATCCTTAAGCCTTCCAAAAAAACCAACCTTCGTATTTTCTGGCGTTGCTTGATCTATATTAACGTCTTCTTCGTCAACTATACTTTCTTCAGCGGGTTTATCAAGTGTTTCTTCCTGCTTTTCTGCAGTTTTTTTCTTTCCCCAGCTAAACCATTTATCCTTTGCCATACAATATTCCTTTCATTATTTAATATATGTACTATTATATGTTATCCAGCGTTCTTCTTTATATCGCTATCCATTCGCAGCGATACCACCTTGGATATTCCGTGCTCCTCCATTGTAACACCATAAAGTATATCTGAGGCTTCCATGGTACCTTTTCTGTGAGTGATCACTATAAACTGAAGTTCGTCGGTATAGCGTCTCAGATAGTCGGCAAACTTATAAACATTTGCGTCATCCAGTGAAGCTTCGATTTCATCCAGTATGTAAAAAGGAGCCGGTCTCATCCTTAAAATGGCAAATATAAGGGCTATTGCCACCAATGCTCTTTCTCCTCCTGAAAGCAGCATCATGTTCTGAAGCTTCTTTCCCGGCGGTTGAACTATTATGTCAATTGCGCTTTCCAGAACATTTTCTTCATCTGCAAGCCGGACTTCTGCAAAACCACCTTCAAAAAGCTCTTTGAATACAATATTGAAATTCTTGTTTATAATCTCAAATTGCTCCACAAACTGCTTTTTCATCACTGATGTTATTTCCTGAATAACACGTCTTAGTTTTTCTTCCGACTTGATTAAGTCATCATGCTGACTCTTCATAAAGCTATAGCGTTCTTTTGTTTTTGAATAATCCTCTATAGCAGCTACATTAACCGGTCCAAGCTCTCTTATCTCACCTTTTATCTCATTAATTCTGTTCTGGGTAGCTCTTACATTACTTATTTCCCGTCTTATTTCAATAGCATTTCCATATGTAAGCCCATATTCATCCCAAAGTCTGTTTTGGAATGTCTCAAGCTCACTTTCCATCTTTGCTTTTCTCGCTTCAATCCGGCCTTGTGCCTCTTGAAGAGTAATGATGGTGCTGTTGTGCTCAGTAACTCTGTCCAACATACCCGAGAGTTCCTCTTCCAGTACTCTTCTTTCTTCAGCCAGACCCTCAGATTTAAGCTCACGTCCGGTTTTTTCCTCCTTAAGACTTACATTCTTTTTCATTATTCCTTGAATTTCAGCTTTCAGCTCTTCAATACGTTCCAAATTACGTTTCTTTTCTTCTTCACGTTTTGCCATATTCATGGTGATATTGTTTTTTTCCTGATTTAGCATTTCAATCTGTTCTAAAACACTTTGCTTGCTTTCTATAATAGAGTTTACCGATACGCGATAATCATTAATATCTGTATGGAGTTCATCCCGCTTTCGCTGTTCATCCTTGTTTTTAAGCTGATTTGCCTGTACTTTGTCCTTCAATAACTGTATTTCTTCTTCAATAACTTTAACTTTTACAGACTCCTTGTCGCTCTCTGCTTTAACCTCTTTTATCTGCTCCTCTATTTCATTTTCCTGCTGCTTCAACATATCCATCCTGGCGGTAATTTTCTTGACATTATCCATTATTGCAGCTGCATGATTTTCATCTCTTAATCTTACCAGTTCAAGATCCGATAATACTTTCTGCTCTTGCTCATATTCAGCATTAATATTATCCAGCTCATTTTCGGCAGCCTTAATTTCATCATCAATTTTCTTTAATTGAACACTTATTTTCTTAAGTTCAGTCTCGTTCTCTTTGATAACCCGGTTACGACCAATTATACTGGATACCTTACTTCCGTTACTTCCTCCTGTCATAGATCCGCCTGCATTTATCAGCTCACCTTCCAGGGTAACTATACGGAACAGATAATCAAACTGTCTTGCCATTTGGATTCCCGAATCCATATTGTCCACAATTACAGTTCTGCCCAAAAGATTCAACATAACCCCTGAAAATTGCCTGTCATATTTAACTTTGTCGGAAGCAATCCCTTCAAATCCCGGCATCTGCCGCACTCTGACAAGCTGGGAGTCATCCAGTGTACGGGGTTTAATAGCAGACTTGGGCAGGAATGTAGCTCTACCCAGGTTATTCGCCTTTAAATACTCTATAGCGCGCTTCGCCGCGAACTCATCATCAGTTACAATATTCTGAAGGCTTGCACCTAAAGAAATTTCTATGGCAGTCTCGAAACGTTCTTCAACAGTAATTAGCTGGGCTACGGGGCCATGTATTCCCCGGCCAAAAGCCCTGTTTTCATCACAAGCTCTTTTTATTGCCTTGACACTGCGGCTGTATCCCTCCATACTCTCTTCCATATCAAGAAGTACTCTGTTCCGGGATTCCAATGCATTGTAAGAACGGCTGAGATTTTCCTGCTTGCCTTTTTTCTCGTTAAGCACTTTTTGGATTTCGGACTTTTTAAGTTCCAGTTCATTCAGTCTGTATTTGGATGAATTTATTTCTTCCCTCGTTTTTCTCAGCGAAGCATCCAAATCCTCTTTTTTCATGCTTTCGCGGTCGATTTCCAGGGTGGACTGGCGTATGTCCTCCGCAATTCGTGATTTCAGCTGCTGGTAATTTTCAATATCATTTTTTAGATTGTTAAGCCTGATTTTTGAATCCGATAAGGAATCCTGTTTGTCCATAATAGCCTGTTTGGCTTCTTCAACCAGCCTCTCGCCTTCATCTAAGCGGGCAACAATACCTGCCAGAATGCCTTCTGCCTCTGACAACAGCTCAGCAAAACGCTCCTCATCCCGTGACATTTGGAATAAACGGTTCTTTTTCTTTTCAATATCCTGATCAAGTGCTGACATACGCTCTTTAATAGAATTTATATCATTCCCAAAATTCTCATTATTTGCAGTGAGGTGATTTATTTTTTCTTCACAAAGCCTGATATACCCTTCATTCTTTTCAATCTCGCTGTCAATTTTGTGTATAAAACTTCTAAGCTCATCCATCTCTGACTTCAAGAACTCCAGGCGCTCATTCTTGCTTCTGTTTTTGTTCTTTATGTTTTCTATTCTCCGGTTTTCTTCATCAATCTGTTCTCTGATTTCCTGCGTCTGTTTATCCATTTCATCAAGCTTTATCTTCAGCTTATCTATGGTATCCAAAAACAGGCTCACTTCTATACCTTTAAGTTCATTACTCAAGTCTATGTACCGACGCGCAGTTTCGGCCTGTTGGGCAAGAGGCTCAAGCTGGCTTTCCAGCTCTATGAGAATATCATTTATTCGAACCAGATTTTGTTTTGTTGTTTCAAGCTTGCGTTCCGACTCTTTTTTACGAGCCTTGTATTTCGTTATTCCGGCAGCTTCTTCAAAGACCAGTCTGCGTTCTTCGGATTTGGTGCTGAGGATCTCATCAATACGCCCCTGGCCAATTATTGAATAACCCTCACGGCCTACACCGGTATTCATAAAAAGTTCTTGAATATCTTTTAAACGACATTGAGTCTTGTTCAGATAATACTCACTTTCACCCGAGCGATACATACGCCGCGAAACTGTAACCTCTGTAAAGTCAACAGGCAGCATTTTATCGGAATTATCCAGAGTAATTGTTACCGCAGCAAACCCCACAGGTTTGCGGTGCTGGGTACCGGCGAAAATGACATCTTCCATTTTGCTGCCGCGTAAGGTCCTGGCACTTTGCTCACCAAGAACCCATCTGACAGCATCTGCAATATTACTCTTGCCGCTGCCGTTAGGCCCTACAACGGAAGTCTGTCCTTTATTGAAATGCAATACAATTTTATCTGCAAAGGATTTAAAACCTTGTATCTCTAAAGATTTTAAATACAAATTAAAGCACCTCATGTCAATTTAAGTTTAAGCATCATTTCACATTGTACCACACTAAGACGTAAGAAGACATATATTAATAGAAGGTTATCACGGCTACTCTTACATCTTCATTATAACTATATTCACAGCGTAATAACAATTTATTCACAATAGTATTAACAGCCGAATACATATTAAATCTCCCGGGGTCAGGCTCGAGTATCTTCAGTGCAATTTTTTTATTCCCTCTCTGGACTTCTTCAATGACTCTGTCAATATAATCCGTCTGATTCTTTACAACCAGATTATTATATATAAAGTAATTATACTCTGTTGCTGTACACGCTTCATATTTACTCTTATCCCACTGATGATCGCGGCTGATATCGGAATCGGTAAGGTTAAAATAATGATACATTATACCATTTTTTTTGCCTGCCAGGTAAGGGTCATCCCAGGTAATGTCAAGATGGTAAAATTCGCCGCCTACTTTTACCAGATTCCATGCATGCCCCACTCCCTTTGATGTCCCGGTAATTATTTTAGTTTCTACTCCTGCGCGGTTTAAAAGTATGCTGGCAGCTTCGGCATAACCTTCACAAACAGCCAAGCCCAGACATAATGCACCATACGCGGTAAAGGACTCCGCTTTAAATTTGCTGCTGTTAACAGCTTCAATATCATATTCACAGTTTTCGACCAGATAATCATGTACCGCAAGTTCTTTTTGGTAATCAGTCATATTAGGTTTAATTATCTGCGATAATATGCTCTTAACCTTGCTCTCAAGCTTTTCTCTGTGGGATATGATAGTTTCTCTGTCTTTGCTGTACCTAAATGTCAAAACACCGTTTGTGTTGTATGTAATACCGCTGTAATAGAGAATTTCCGGATTTTCTCTCAAGGATACTTCAATTATATCCACTATATCTGAAAAATTTTCAGTGTATTCATTCTTCGGTAAAACAATGCTGGTTTTAGCCGAGAGCAATGCATCAGAGATTAAATCATAAACCTGCTGATAACCGGCAGGTCTTTTCGTCGGGTTCTGAGGCAAGGTGCCGGTGTTTGCTGAGCTGTTATACTGCAGAAAATTCAGCGATACAGCTGTTTCCACAGGCACTGCGCCTGCGTTTATAAGATTATCAATAAGGCTCTCCCCGTTTTGGCAAATGGCAAATAAAGAGCCATATACCATACCGATTGCATCGTCTTTTATAA
>JGI24711J26586_10000680_pt1 | contig 26448 bp, 20 predicted proteins | sample BioPla3DNA1_FD_26586 | JGI IMG/M metagenome (IMG submission 26586)
ATGATCCTGACATCCCATATATAAATGAAATATTATACGATTATGTCAAGCATATGCTCTATTCGTCTATAAAAAACTCGAACTATTTTACCATGACATACGATGATGATATGTTAACATTTGATTATAGAGTAACGAACAGAAGTTCAATTTACGGGGATATTCATTTGTTTATTTTTAGCGAACCTTATTATAATTCTGCAGCCGAGAGGCATATGCCGGGGAAGCAGAACAATCCTTCGAAGTATGAGTGGGTATTGGGGAAATTACATGACGAGTCATTTTTAGAGGCACAGGGATGGAAGCCTGGAATGAGTATTGAAGTTAGGAAGAACTTTAAATGGACTCAGGAAAAGTATGAGAAGGTGTTCAAACAAGCCTGTATAGATATATATGGTCCTCAACAGGGCACTGCATTTTATGATTTTGTTATGAAAGAATATATGGAGCTAAAGTATGCAGGTGGGATAATAGAGGATAGCTATTTTGGAATGGTTCCAAATGCAGGGGTAGAATTAGCTTATTATTACTCTGATAAAAATCAAGAAAAGCTTACTTCTTATTGGACAACGGTACCAACGAGGTGGAAATGAAGATGAAGAAAATAGGATTATTTGTTTTATGTGTTGTATTTATTTTTTCTGCTCCGATTTTACCTGTAATCGTCATGGACTTTATTGTAAAATCCCGCATATCATAAAAATCGTCAGGTGGCGGGTCCGTATTGAAGTATACAGATTGCACACATTTTTCTAAAATAGTACCATCAGAAATAGTTACTTTATGTGTCATAGATACCTCCCCTTATACTTTAATAAGGGGTATTTCACATAAAGATTATCACAAATTATTCCTCGGGTCATATACTGATAATGAATATTCTAGAATCAGTGCCGGAGGTAATTTTTTTTATGGAGAAAATTAAAACTAAGAAGGAAGCGGAAGTGGCCCCAGCTCCTAAGAAGGTAGAAAATAAGGCAAAAGAACCTGTAGAAAATGTGCAGCAAGCAAATCCTGTACAGCAAATGAACCAGATGCCTGAAATGATGCCACAGATGAACCAGATGCCGCAGATGATGCCTCAAATGAATCAGATGATGCCTCAAATGAACCAGATGCCGCAGATGATGCCTCAAATGAATCAGATGATGCCCCAAATGAATCAAATGCCACAGATGATGCCTGAAATGAATCAGATGTATCCAGCGATGCCGGAAAACAATATGATGCCACAGATGAATGCTCCTTATATGCCACAAGTGCAGCCAACACAATATATGCCCCAAGGAATGAATGCACCTGTCATTTGTTGCCCATATCTGATGAATATGCAATGTCCCATGATGCAGCATTATGAGGATTCTGCAATGGGGCAGGAAATGGTTAATCCGTATATGCCCAATCAAAATATGGCGAACTCATATATGCCCAATCAAAATTTAGCGAACTCCTACATGAGCAATACGAACAATATAAATCCAAATATGGGAAATCGATACTAATAAAAGGGGACTGTTGCAAAGGTAAAGAAATTTTGCAACAGTCTATTTTTGATTTGACTTTTTTCAAGCAGACAAGATAACCATGAACAAAATTAATTTTCTTGGGGAAATGAATAAAAGTTTAAAGCTGTGTATAAGATATAAATTATAAGATAAAAAAGAGGTAACCGAGGGATATATTTCCGTCTAATTTGACAAAGGAACCAATTTAACTTAAAATATCCAAAGGTCCCTTTAATATTTTGGACAGGAGGAGTTGCATGTTATTACCACTTGCGAAAAATATTACAAGGTATTTTTCAAAAAAAAGATTGACACTTACGATATTAGCATTAGTATCAACAGTATTGTTTGGGGTATTTGTTTTTTTAACATTTAGTACTGATGTAATAATTGATTACAACGGAACCGAGATTACTGTGAAGACAATGAGAAATACCGTAAAAGATGTGCTTATGCAAAGAGGCATAGTAGTTAGCGATTTTGATTATGTGAGTTTACCACTTGATGCAAAATTAATCAGAAATAAAACAACTAAAATACATATAAAATCTGCAGTACCAGTATATGTTTTTGCTGATGGGAAAGAAACTACTATAATGACAAGTAAGGATACAGTCGAGGAAGCTTTGCGAAACAGTTCAGTTGGATTAGGCTCTCAAGACAGAATAGAGGGAGCAAATCCCGATGACAAGGTCTGTAAGGACATGAAGCTCAAAGTTGTCAGGATAAGACGTGAATTGGTAAGCAAAAATGAAATCATCCCATATGAGATTGAAAGAAAAGTAAACGATTCAATGGATCAAGGTGTGGAAGAAGTAGTTAGTAAGGGTAAAAATGGCGTATGTGAAAAGACCTATTTGGTAGTTTATGAAGACAACAAGGAAGTAGAAAGAAAGCTTATAACCGATAATATTGTAACAAAGCCTGAAAAGGAAGTAGTGGAGTATGGTACTATAGCAACCTATACTGCATCAAGAGGAGATGTTATCAGGTACAAAAAGGTGATTGATATGTCTGCAACGGCGTATACTGCATCCTATAAAGATACAAAAAAGCATCCCGATCACCCGCTGTTTGGAATTACTTATACCGGTGTTAGGGTTAAAAAAGGAATTGTTGCAGTTGATCCGAAAGTTATACCTTTAGGTACAAGGCTTTATGTAGAAGGGCTAGATGGACTTCCAGATTACGGATATGCGGTTGCTGCGGATATAGGTAGTGCAATAAAGGGAAATAAAATTGACCTTTATATGGACGGACAGGATGTAGTGGATAGGTTTGGACGTAAGAAAGTAAGAGTGTATATACTTTACTAGAAGGAAAGGTCAAATAAGGATTTATTCTTAATAAAGTGACCTTGGGTTATGAAAGAATAATTATTTTACAGTGTATAAGGACGATTTATAAGCTATTAATTACACTGGAAAATAAGTAGCAGTTTGGTTATAATATGAAAGGGACTTTTATTGAGCCGGGATTATTTCGTCCCGGCTGCTTTTATTTCGCCTCTTTCGAAGTAAGTGAAGAGGCAAAACGAAGGGGCTCGATGCCCCGCAGTTTTTATTCTGAATGTGGAGCTGAAAAAATGGGACTAAATACAAAAGAGTTGATTAAAAAGTATGGGATCAGATTGACAAAATCTTTAGGACAAAACTTTCTTACTGACAGAAATGTAGTTTCACGTATTGTGGATACAGCAGAGCTTACTAAAGATGACCTGGTCATCGAAATAGGGCCGGGAGTAGGGAGCATGACAGGAGAACTTGCTACTAGGGCAGGTAAAGTTATAGCGGTTGAAATTGATAGACACCTTATACCAGCTCTAAAAGACCATCTTCAAAGCTTTTCAAACCTTGAAATAATAAATAAAGATATTATGAAAGTTAATGTAAAAGATATAACAGTGAACAATCAGGGGATGAGACAGAAAGTTGTGGCAAATTTACCCTACTATATAACTACACCTATTATTATGAAGCTATTAGAGGAAGACAACGACATAGAGTTAATGGTTTTTATGGTGCAAAAAGAGGTGGCACAAAGAATGGTGGCGAAACCAGGAGGTAAGGACTACGGAGCATTATCGGTTGCAGTTCAGTATTATGCACAACCGGAAAAAGTTTTTGATGTTCCTCCCCATTGTTTTGTTCCACAGCCAGAAGTTGATTCTACTATTATAAAGTTAAAAAAGAATGAAACACCGCCTGTATACTTAAAGGACAAAGATATGTTTTTTAAAGTTGTCAAGGCATCCTTCGGGCAAAGAAGAAAGACTCTATTGAATGCATTGTCCAATTCCGGAGCGTTAAACAAGAATAAAGAAGAGATACGGGAAATATTAAGTTCTGTGAATATAAATGAAAATGCAAGAGGGGAGACTCTTTCAATAGAACAGTTTGCAAATTTGTCCAATCAATTCTCCTAAAAGGAATGTAGGGAGAATATTGTATAGATTACTTATAAAATAGCTAAGAGCTAAATATGATACTGAAACCTAAAATTTTATAAATTTTTGAAAACCGTTTATGTGTTATTAATTCATAAACGGTTTATTTTTTTTTATTGCAACATATATATAGTATGAGTACAAAGTATGTGTACTAAGAAAAATATTTTAACATAGGAAATATATAAAAACCATACAGTCCGGGATTTGAAAAACTGATTGTATATTTTGTAGAGGGAGGGTTATATAATGGGTAATAAGTTAAAGTATCAACGGAGTTTCTTTATTTTTGATGAGGAAGATATCGGATATGGAACAGAGCAAAAACCTTCAGGTCACGTGAAAGTTGAAATTAGAGAAGGCAAAGGAAAACTGTTTTGTCAAGTAAACAATCTATCTGAAGACAATGGTAAAATTCAGTATCAGCTCTTTCTTATAAAGTCTGACAATAAGCAGGTGGTTCCAGTACAAGTGGGAAATATTAAGTTGAATAAAAATAGAGGTGACTTAGAGTGGGCTTTTGATCCTAATGATATTAACAACACAAAACTAGCCTTTGATAAATTTAATGTAATTGCAGTCTTAGCTAAGTACATAGATCTGGAAAACAACTATAGCATCTGTCCTTTAGTGGCATATAAAGAGGGTAAAGTTGACTGGAGACAGGAGTTAAATAACATTTTACAAGAACAAAAATCCAATGTGAAACCATTAAAGAAATTTGATAAAGTTGACGATATATCTATCAACTTTACCGATAAGGAACAGAAGATATCCAACGAAAAACAGGAGGATACAAAAGACGGCAATCCTATTGAAAAGCAGCAAGGGGAAGCTGGTAATGAGGAAATAATTGTTGAGAATAACAATCTATCAGTTGAACAAAAACCGGATTCAGAGAACAACAAAGTTGAGGTGGAAAATGAAGCCGGGCTTGATAGTGAAAAGCCTTTAGAGTTTCTAGAAGAAAATAAAATAAGTGATGAATCAAAACCTGTAGAAGAAATAGCTGTGGAAGAGAAGCCGCTAAAGGACAAACAAATAAATGAGAAAACTATTAAGGTAAATGACAAAAGTTATTCTTCCTATGATGGAAATAAGCTTTTTGATATGTACACAGATGACAGCAAAGATAATATAAATTTAAATACAAACTGTATGAATTGTATCTTTGTTAATAATAAAAATTCTGATAAGCCGGAAGTGAAGGAATTTGGATATGAAGAAGTGACCAAACAATTTGATTTGACTTTTGAAAAGTATGTGCCATTTTCGGTTAAAAGAACGGATTATAGCTGGTGGAAAGTTACCAGTCCAATCCATTTGAATAACATATTATATAAATTTGGTATAAAAATACCTGTTCTATTTAATCCTTTGGTTTTAATGGCTCACTACAAATATAATCACTTAATTGTCGGAGTCTACAGAGATGATATCCGGCAGAAGGATTATATTGTTTGTGGGATTCCAGGGGTGTACTGGGTGGATGAAAAACCTTTTGGGAATGCATGCCGATGGGCTCAAATTGAAGGAAATACACCTGTATATGGGGCGTTTGGTTACTGGATTGTTTATATAAATCCCAAAACCGGCAAAATATTAGCAATAGGGGAATAAGATTGTAGAATTTAGAACATAGAATTATATTAGGTGATTCAAAAAATAATTGGTTAATAGGTGTTTTGCAAAAGGCAGTTTTATTGGGTTTGTAGCTATATTTATTAATTAATGAATTTTTTTGCATCATTGAAGACTAAAGATGAGGAGGATAGTCTGTGGCTATTGAATGGAGAACCAGCTATGAAATAGGCATTAAAAAGATTGATTTGCAACACAAGGAGCTTTTTGACAAAATCAACGATCTTTTGGAGGCTTGCAATGCTCAAAAAGGTAAACAAGAAGTATTTAATACAATTAAATATCTTGGGGAATATGTAGAAACACACTTTTCAGATGAGGAAAAGCTTCAGATAGAAAATGGCTATCCGGAATATACTAATCATAAAGCAGCTCACGATAGATTTATTAAGGAATATGAGAGGCTAAAAGAAAAACTAGAATCTGAAGGTCCTAGTCTAAATTTTGTAATAACGGTAAACAGAGTTGTAATTGATTGGCTTGTCAAGCACATAGGAAGTGCCGACAGAGCTTTTGCCGATTATTTGAGAACTAAAAAATAATAACTACGGGGCATTGAGCCCCTTCGTTTTTGCTCCTTTCATTTCACCAAAAAGAGCGTAATAAAAAAGGAGTTGAGTTGCCAACTCCTTTTTTGGTGCAGTGTATATACGAAAAATAGTATCTTGGCTATTAATTGTATTATTCCTTTACAACTTCACTAACTAGTTTCTTCATTGCAATTGATTGTGCCATAACAGTTAATGCTATCATAACTGTGTAGCGATTTTTCCTGAATACCTTTTAGCAATTCCCTTAAGTAAAATCATCAGAATAAAAATATATCCCAATTATTATTAAATATGATATAATATTAATAAAATATAGGGTGTATTAATAAAATATATGGCAAGGGAGTGATTATTAAATGGATAATTACAATGGTTATAATTATGAAGATGGTGCAATAGATAGTAAAAGTGCCCTTTCAGCCCAAATGGCAAGAGTATTTGGCTGGATGTTTATAGGATTAATTATTACTGGGCTGACCGCAAAGTATATTGCGACAAGTGAGGCTATAGTAAAGATGTTGTATTCGGGTNGGTTTACCTTTTTAGGTTTTCTTATTCTTGAGCTTGTCTTTGTTTGGTTTATTTCAAGCAGAGCTATGCATATGGACTATGGTATGGCCGCGGCAGCTTTTATTATGTATTCGGTACTTAATGGTATAACGCTATCGGTAATATTTTTAGCTTATACAGGGAATTCAGTGGCTTTGGCGTTTTTTATGACCGCAGGTTTCTTTGGCTTCATGTGCGTGTACGGGCTAGTGACTAAGACGGATTTAACCTCCTTAGGCTCATTATTCCTAATGGGTCTATTCGGTCTAATTATAGTTTCTATAATTAATCTTTTTCTTAGAAGTACTGCTTTATACTGGATAATATCTTTTGTTGGAGTTGCGATTTTCCTTGGACTTACAGCATATGACTCTCAAAAGATAAAAGCTATCAGCATGAAGTATACAGGTACCGAAAAGGAAAGAAATGTAGCCGTGTTAGGAGCACTTATCCTGTATCTTGATTTTGTTAATTTGTTCTTATATATCTTAAGAATATTAGGAAGAAGAAAGTAGTTTACATTCTATTTATCGTAGCAGTTTCTTTTCTGTAAAGCCGGTAGCATTATAAAGTGCTGTCGGCTTTTTAAGTAAATTACAATGATTGATAAGTTTTGTGTGTATGGGGGGAAATGTATGAAAAGAAAAGTGTTTTTGTTTGGCTTATTGATAGTTTTTTGTTTATCAACTGTTTTTAATTTTTGCTTATCAATATTGTTTCCGGTGTCAACTAAAGCAGCTTCCTTTGCAAATGGTGCTGATGTAAGCTGGCTTCCACAGATGGAGGCTATGGGGTATAAATTCTATGACGATAATGGAGTGCAAAAAGATTGTCTTCAGATACTAAAGGAGCATGGAATTAATTCAATTCGCTTGAGAGTGTGGGTTAATCCTTCAAACGATCCATACAGCGGTCACTGCAGTAAAGATGAAGTGGTTGAAATGGCTAAACGCTGTAGCAATATGGGGTTTCGGATCATGATTAATTTCCACTATAGTGATTCATGGGCGGATCCTGGGAAGCAGTATAAACCTGCAACATGGTCAGGCTATAGCACAGAACAGTTGTATACCGCTGTATATAACCACACCTATGAGGTCCTAAACGCACTAAAATCAAATGGTGTAACGCCGGAATGGGTGCAGGTAGGAAATGAGACCAACAATGGCATGCTGTGGGAAGATGGAAAGGCTTCAACTAACATGAGGAATTTTGCATGGATGGTAAACAGCGGACATGATGCCGTAAAAGCGATATTTCCACAAACTAAGGTTATTGTACATTTATCTAATGGGTATGACAATAGCTTATTCAGATGGATGTTTGATGGGCTAAAAACCTATAATGCAAGATATGATGTAATAGGTATGTCGCTCTATCCAGATGCAAGCAATTGGTCAACTATGAGCAATCAGTGCCTTTATAACATGAATGATATGGTATCGAGATATGGAAAAGAAGTTATGATTTGCGAAGTGGGAATGGATAATACTTCCCCCTATGAAACAAAGGAGCTGATAACAGATTTGCTAAAAAAGGTTGACTCGGTTTCTTATGGTAAGGGTCTTGGTGTGTTTTATTGGGAACCCCAATGCTACAATTGGGCACATTATGAAAAAGGTACATGGAACATTAATGGAAGACCTACAATTGCTCTAGATGCGTTCTTAAGCAATAATAAAGGTTTGCCTATAAATGTTTCTCCAACACCATCAAAGGATGAATTTGCTTATGGGGATATTAATGGAGACAAGGACATAAACTCAATTGATTTTGCATTACTTAGAAACTATTTACTTGGTTTTAGTAAGGAGTTTCCCTATGCCAATGGTATAAAAGCCGCTGATGTTAATTGTAGTGGTGATATTGATGCCATTGACTTTGCCATATTGAGGAGTTATTTACTAGGTATTATAAAAACTCTTCCTCTTGGTAATTGATATGTATTTTGGGTAGCTTGAGGATTTGCTTCAAGTAGATTTGAGTATAGTAGCCTAGTATGTGCAGTATCCATAGAAGGGAACCATAGACTTCCCTAGCGAAGAAGAAAATTCATGAACGAAGCAAATTTTTTTTAGGATAATGAGTTGTGTGAAATATCATTAATTGAAGAAAAGTCCAATATTTTTAGATATACAATAGGCTAAAAATATTGGACTTTTCTATGAAAAGAAATTCTATAACATATATTGACAAATAACTGTATCTATGATATAAATACAGTAGATACAAAAATGATTTTATTGAAATAATTGGCTACGAATGGAGTAAATATGAATATATTGATATCGGTAGTCTCACAGATACCAATTTATGAACAAATTAAGAATCAAATACGTGAACAGGTCTTGTCTGGAGTACTTATGCCCGATACACAGCTTCCCTCTATTCGTGCTATGGCTAGAGAACTTAAGGTGGGGGTAATAACAACCAAACGTGCTTATGAAGATCTTTGTGAGGAAGGTATTTTGGTAAGTCAGCCTGGGAAAGGTGTTTTTGTAGCAAGATTAGACCATGATTGTATTAGGAGAAAGCACTTAGAACTAATTAAAGAGCAACTTTCTGACATTAAATCCTATGCAGATAGTGTAAATATAGGTAAAGAAGATATAGACAGAATTTTAAGTGAGTTGTATTCGCAACAAGATACTTAAGAATAAAAAGGTCAAATATATTAATTTTCGTTAGGAGAATGCAGACTAAAGGGAGGGAATAGCGTGTTAGAAACTGCAATTATGTGTAAAAACATACATTTGGCTCAAGGGAACTTTAAAATGGAAAACGTAGAAGTTGAAGTTAGAAAGGGATGCATTACCGGATTAGTTGGTCGAAACGGTTCGGGTAAAACCACGTTGATTCGACTATTAGCAGGTGCAAAATCTTATACTTCAGGAAGTGTAGCAATAGGTGGAATATCCTTAGAGGAAAATATTGATGAAGTTAGAAAAAAGGCTGTTTTTGTCTTTGATAAACCTAATTTTTCATTAGCAGCAAAGCCTGATGTTTTGGCGGAAGTTATAAAAGGTATCGAGCCTAAATTTGATATGGAATATTATAAAAATAAAATGGAGTTATTTAGTTTAGATGGAAGTCAAAAAGTGAAAAGCTATTCTAGAGGGATGCAAAAAAAGCTTATGCTTATCCTTGCCCTTGCCAGAAAACCCGAAATCCTTGTGCTTGATGAACCCACTAGTGAAGTTGATCCAGTATCTAGGGTGGAAATGTTGGATGTCTTACAGGAATTTATGGAAGATGAAGAACACACCCTTTTATTTTCCACGCATATTACAAGTGATTTAGACAAGATTGCAGATTATATTGTGATTATGGATCAAGGGGAAATATTATGTTCGGAAGAAAAAGAGGCACTCTGTGAAAGATTTTCAAATCACGGAAGGCTTCCTTCTGTAGAAGAAATTATGTGCAGTATTCTCAAATAGTGGAGGAAATCATGAAGAAATTTATTAATGTATTAAAGATGTTCAGATATTTTGGGAAAATAGAGTCGGAAGAAATCTTAAGTGCTGTGATTTTTGGCTTTGTTTTATCTATAAGTACAATGTTTACTATTTTTGATCGTTCGACAAGCGGAGCTTTTTGGATAGCAGTAATAGCGTTTGTTTTTATCAGGGCTTCCTTTGGAAGGCGTGATAGTCTAGCGACAAATATGGCATGCAGTGTAAAAAAGAAAGTAACATATTCCTATGTTTTTTATGGAGCGGTAGTTGTATTGTTATACATAGTTTTTCAAATAAGAAATACCTTACTCTTCCTTGGCATGATTTCACTGGGGAATGGTGAAATTTATGATGTGTTTATCTGGAATTATCAAAATGTAGCTAATTATTTTTACGATGGATTATTGCTAATGGGAACCTTTTATCTCTTCTTTCCGGCATGTTTTATGGGGAAATCATCTCTTAAATGGTTGTGGATGCTTATGGCAGCAGTTGTAAGAATTCTTTATGGTAGATATACCTATTCCGCATTTATGAAATATGGAGATAAAAATGTTCAAATGCTTGAAGGATTTAAAGATGGTAGTATATATAAATATGGATTTATGGAAATGGCACCCAATGCAAAGGTGCATATTTTGCTGCTTACAATCTTTGTTTTTATTATTATGACAATATCATGGTATATATCTATTAAGGTTTTAAGTAACACTAAAAGTTTTGGAGATAATGAGGATACCCTATTGAAAATAAAAAAACATAAAACTAAAATTATTGCATGCATTGTAGGAGTAGTTGTTCTTTTAGTAGTTGCATTAGCTATATTCATTGCATTAGTAGTTCAGGAAGCCTCAAAAAAGCCAAAATATGAAACGGTTGCGCATGCTATTACAGAGGATGGTTGTTATGGTCCGATTGTTTTTGACGAGGAGGTGTATTTCCCGGTAGATGAGGATGAGATGTTTCCCGATGAAGATAATTCAGAAGCTATAGGCTATTTTGGATTTGGTGAAGGGGAAGTTTCTGCTATAGATGTAATACTCGCTGAAAATTTAGTTTATGTTGATACAAAGGACGAAAATCATACTTATGTTAAGATACGTGGTTTTAACCATAGAGATTATATAAAAGCATCTGTTTCTGAGAGTAAAGAGCTTTCAACATATAATTGTTACATTATATGGGATGAAGATTGGCTTCATCAAACTGCATTTAATTTAAAGGGACAGGATGGATATTATGAAGTGAGTAAAGATCTGATTGATTCACTAGAGGAGCGTTATGGTGTTGTAGAATATAAAGAGGAAGATTTCAGAGAGTACGATGCATATTATACAGTTGCTGCTTTCAAAGACAGAAAAGAAGCACTTGAATCTTTAGTAATAGAAGTTCCCCACGTGATTGGCTGTATTCTTAAGTCGAAGGACAATTACTATTATGGCAACAAAAATAATATACTCTCAGGAGATTTGCTTGAAAAAATTAAGTTAGTTTTAGAATAAGCCGATTAAGATCATTAGACATAAAAATGTAATTTGTTATAATTATTCTATCAGATGTATTTAGGAAAGGTAGAAAGTCATGGAAAAAGCACTTGAAGCACTTCGGAAATACTTTGGATATTCATCATTCCGGCAAGGTCAGGAGAGAATAATTGAAAGCATTATTACTGGTTACGATACGGTTGGAATAATGCCTACAGGCGGCGGAAAATCTATTTGCTATCAGATACCTGCCCTCGTATTAGAGGGAACCACTATTGTAATATCTCCTCTTATTTCATTAATGAAAGATCAAGTGGAAACGCTTAATAATCTTGGGATTCCTTCGGCATTTATCAATAGTTCTCTTGAGTGGAGGGAGTTAGAACATCAATTGAGGCTTGCAAGAAAAGGTGAGTTCAAACTTTTATATGTGGCACCCGAAAGATTGGAATCCGAAAGATTTGTTAATATGCTAGAGAATATAACTGTTTCGATGGTAGCTATTGATGAGGCTCACTGTGTATCCCAGTGGGGGCATGATTTTAGACCAAGTTATCTTAAATTGGCACAATTTATAAATCAATTGAACAGTAGACCTGTTGTAACAGCCTTTACAGCAACTGCGACAGAACGGGTAAAACAGGATATTGTTAAGCTTCTTGAGCTTAGAACACCTAAGGTTTATGTTAGCGGGTTTGACCGCAGTAATTTATTTTTTTCGGTCAGAAAGGGAGCAAGTAAACTTGAGTATGTAGTCGAATATCTTGAAGCACACAGTAATGAAGCTGGGATTATATATGCAGCTACCCGAAAGGAAGTAGACAGGTTATATGAGGTTTTGCACAATAGAGGTGTTAGCGTAGGAAAATACCATGCGGGTATGACGGATGAGGAAAGGAATAGAAATCAGGATGATTTTACCTATGACAGAATAAATATAATAGTTGCAACAAATGCTTTTGGAATGGGAATTGACAAATCAAACGTCCGATTTGTAATACATTTTAACATGCCAAAAAACATGGAGTCATATTATCAAGAGGTAGGACGTGCTGGAAGGGATGGGGATGAAGCCGAATGCATACTTTTATACGGTGCCCAAGACACTTATATTCAAAGATTCCTTCTTGATGATAGTCAACTTCCACCAGAGAGAAAGCACAATGAGTATGCGAAACTTCAAATGATGGTGAATTATTGCCATACAACAAAATGTCTTAGAAAATATATCTTAGAGTATTTTGGGGAAGAGGTAGTATATGATAACTGTGGAAAATGCGAAAGTTGCATAACCAGTGGGACTCTTACAGACGTTACCTTAGAAGCTCAAAAAATATTCTCATGCGTGAAGCGAATGGGTGAACAGTATGGTGTACAATTGATAGCAAGCGTTCTAAAAGGTTCAAATTTGAAAAAAGTTAGGCAGTTAGGCTTTGATAAGCTGACAACTTATGGAATTATGAGGGAGTACACAATTCATGCGTTGTCAGATATGATGAACCGATTATCCGCAGATGGATATCTTTTTGTTACAAAAGGCCAGTACCCTGTTGTAAAGCTTGATAACAGGGCTTACGATGTCTTACAAGGTAAGGAAAAGGTGTTTTTGAAAATAACAGAGCTTCAGATGCCTATAACTAATAAAAAAGATAGAACAGAGGCTACTAATAAAACTGAAGGATATGAAACGGATCTTCAAATAGATAAAAATCTAAAATCGAAAGGCATACTGAAAAGACAAAAGGAAGATAAAGATGAAGATTTCGATAAAATACTTTTTGAGAGATTAAGAAATCTTCGTAAAGTAATGGCTGAAAAACAAAATTTACCCCCATACATTATTTTTCACGACAGTACCCTTAAAGAAATGTGCAGACATCTTCCTAAAGACAGGGAAGGGATGCTTAACATCAGCGGCATTGGAGAAACAAAGTTTGATATGTATGGAGAGATTTTTATTGAGGAAATACAAAAATATATAGATGAAAACAACATAAAAAGTACAACCGATATAAATACAGAGAATCAAAAAAACACTAAGAAAATTAGTTTTAGTGGTATTTTAGTCCGAGATAACCAGTGGAGTATACCAAAGGTTTTGATTAATGGTGTTGAGTACTCATGGAATGAATTTGGAGAGAAACTACTTGAGTGGGACGGTTTAAAGTTTCACATTGAGATATCCGACGAGGAATAAACTTTTTAAGAAATTTACGCCAATTCCCAAAGATAACTCCTTAATAGACATTTCAAAAATTGATTTGATGGCATTTTTAGCGTCTCGTGAAGACGCGGCGAAAATTATCAAGCATTCGGCTTACAGATTCTATGCGAAGGTCACGTAACCAAATTCCCCCCAGAAACTTTGGTTATACTAACTAAAACATAAAAAACATAATTGTATTTTGTTCATAAATATACTATATTAGTAATTAAGAAGTTATATGCGATTCAGAACAACAACAGATCAATCGCTATTTCAAACAACAGATTTATTTTTGCACTGCAAAACAACTCTTCTATTTGGAAGTTTTTAAGCTTTCATAATGGTAAATATTTATGAAGACCGTAGTAATCAAATAATTGCAAAGGGATGAGAAAATGAACAATAATCTTAGACGTTTTATAAGGGCTATTCTCAGCAAACCTAATATAATTATCGCGATAGGTACTATAGCACTAGCAGTTGTTTTTAATAAAATTTCTGTTCTAATACTAATATTAGGCGGAATACTATTTCTCATATCATCCTTAATAGGTCTACTTTCAAAAAAGTATTCCGACGAGTCAGAAAGCAGTAGCCTAAAGGAGCTTTACAAAGTAAGGGATAAACTTACACCCGTAATAAAGAACATAAGTCAGATTCTCACAAATCTAAAGAAAAGATCAAAAGACAATAGCAAATTCATGATAATATCAAGATTTATGGAAGAAATTCTAGACTTTGAGGCAATAATACCCGGCATTGTTGCAAACTATAGAAAGAGTTCAGAGTTTTTAAGAGGCAAAGAGGGCAGAATAAAGTCGGAGATAAGCTCATTACAGAATAAATTAAGAAGTGTTTCGGGGGATAATGCTAAAGAAACATACCAGAAAGCCCTTGAGGAGAAGCAGCGTACTTTAGAAGAAATGACTGGTATAAAAAGCAATTTGGATGAATGTGAATCCAAGCTACATTTTATTTTGAGTTCACTGCAGCGGATAGAGGCTATTATTGAAGCATCAGAATTGAAAGAACAGATGAGCGATGAAGAGATTAGAGATCTAAACCAGAATGTAGAAGCGTTCTCGGAGAGCATAAGAGATATCTCTAAGTTGATGGATTTGAGATAAGTTTACGTAGTCATTGTACTAAGCTGTTTTACTCATAGAAGATTTATTAAACACTTTCAAAGCGTTCTCTTATTGCATACCACAATATAGCCAAAGAATTCAGAACACTAGCATTTAGAGAATCAAATTATTACTAATTCAAACTTCTAAATACTTAAATTCTGAATTCTTCATCTAAGAATTGCTATGATTTGCTTACTATATTGAGTTACCATTCCTTTGAATAAGGCTTTTTAGGTATAACAAAACAGCAAATAATATATGCCACCAATGTTGTTCCGAAGGATGCAAAAGCAAGCAATACACAAATAATCCTTATAAGTGTGGAGTCAATACCGAAATATTCGCCTATTCCCCCACACACACCTTCAATTTTTTTATCACTATCGGACAGATATAGCTTTTTCATTATATAAACACCTCTTGCTAACTTTATTTATATTATTATACGATGTTGTATGAAAAGTGTCTGATTAAAATTATTAATTGCAATTAATACTGCTTGAAAAGTGAAGAAATTTAACTGTTGTTATTAGTAATAGACGGTAAACAATATTGACAAAATAAGCATATTGCTATATATTTACACTATAATTTCCGAAGCAAAGGAGATGTATAATGCTTGAATTATTTAAGTTATCTATAACAGGAATAAATATTATTCCCTCTGTACTCTTAGGGATTATAGTTCTTTATTGGCTCTCGGTTATTATTGGTGCAATTGATATTGATTTGTTCGATTTTGACTTAGATTTAGATTTAGATTTGGATATTCCAGAGGGAGAAGTAATTACCAGTCCCTTCCATGGTTTTCTTGCTTTTTTAAATGTAGGAGAAATACCCTTTATGATAGTGCTCAGCGTTTTTTGCCTCAGTTTGTGGACAATTTCCATGATAATAGCCGTTTTACCAATCGTTTCTGAGGGATTGATAAATGCAATCTTAATTATTCCTAATATAATAGTGAGTTTGTTTATAACCAAAGCTGTTACCCATCCACTGAAAGGATTATTTAAAGGTGTAATGAGAGATGTGGAAAGTGACATAAAAATAGAAGGTCAGCTTTGCACGCTTTTATCTGATATAAAATATGGTCGTTTAGGCCAGGCTGAAATAGAAAGGCTAGGATCGTCAATTTTGATAAATGTAAAGGTTCAAGAGCAAGGGGAAACTCTACTGAAAGGAGACAAGGCAATTGTTTTGAAAAAGGTGGAGGATAGGAGTTATTACATTATAAAAAAATTTGAAGGAGTGAGGTAGCAATATGTCGGAAGTGGTACAAATTATAGTAATTTCAATAGTTGCTTGTATAATCATTGCGGTGGGTATACTTGCTTTATTTTCACGGTTCTACCGCAAGGTGGATCAGGGGAAGGTTATAGTACGAAACGGTGTGGGTGGCCCAGTAGTAGCCTTTGGGGGAATACTGATTGTACCTATACTACATCACGTTGAGGTTATGGATATCTCAGTAAAAAGAGTTGAAATTGCAAGAGAAGGTAAAGATGGTCTTATATGTAAAGATAATTTAAGAGCAGATATCCGAGTTGCGTTTTTCGTTCGCGTAAATCAGACCAAAGAAGATGTTCTGAAAGTTGCCCAGTTGTTAGGTTGTGCTAAGGCATCAGATCCAGCAACTTTAATGGATTTCTTCGATGCTAAATTCTCCGAGGCATTAAAGACTGTAGGTAAGAAGTTTGATTTTGTACAGCTCTATACCGAAAGAGAGAAGTTTAAAGACGAAATCCTTCAAATAATAGGTACAGACCTAAATGGATATGCCCTTGATGATGCGGCAATAGACTACCTCGAACAGACCGATGTAAACAAACTCAACAGTGACAATATATTAGATGCGGAAGGTATTAAAAAGATTACAGAGCTGACTGCGAAGCAATTGGTGCTTGCCAATCAGATTGAGAGAGATAAGCAAAAGACTATAAAACAGCAGGATATAACTGCGAGAGAAGCAGTTTTAGAGCTTGAAAAACAAAATCAAGAAGCTGAAGCAAAGCAGACTAGGGAAATTGCGATTATTAGATCTAGAGAGCAGGCAGAGGCACAAAAGGTTGCGCAGGAAGAGAGACTCAAAGCTGAAATGGCACGTATTAAAGCAGATGAAGAGATTGCTATTGCAGAGGAAAATAGACAAAGACAGATTATTGTGGCACAGAAATCCAGAGAGAGCACCGATGTTATTGAAACAGAACGTGTTGACAGAAAACGTCTTCTTGAAAAGACAGAAAAGGAAAAGCTAGTAGAGCTTGCTGAAATAGAAAAGCTTAAATCAGTAGAAGAAGAAAAGAAGAATATTCAGACTGTTATTAGGGAAAGAGTAGCAGTTGAAAAAGATGTTGTTATTGAAGAAGAAAAGATTAAAGATACTCGAGCAATTGCTGAAGCTGAACGTATTAAAGCGGTAGCACTTAAGAAGGCAGAAGAAGAAGCTGAAATGAAGCTGATAGTGGAAGTTAGAACTGCTGAAGCAGCAAAACAAGCAGCAGAAAGAGTAGCAGAGCAGAAGATAATTGAGGCAGAGGCAAAGCTCAAAGCTTCAGAAAAAGAGGCAGAGGCAATTAAGACTCTTGTTGATGCAGAAGTTCTGCAGGAAGCTACAAAGGGTATTGCAGAGGCTAGGGTTATTGAAGCAAAGGCAGCAGCTATAGAGAAAGAAGGATCTTCTAAGGCCAGTGTTATGCAAATAACAGCAGAGGCAGAAGCAAAGGCAATAGAAATGAAGGCTTTAGCTGAAGCTAAGGGTGAGGAAGCCAAAGTTAATGTCCAAGAAAAGGCAGGAACAGTAGAAGCTGATATTATGACTAAGAAATACCGTGCAGAAGCGGAAGGTATTGCTGAAAAGGCAAACAGTATGAAAGCTCTTGATGAAGCAGGAAGATCACATGAAGAATTCAAGCTTCGACTTGAAAAAGAAAAGGAAATTGAGCTTGCAAATATCAATATTCAAAAAGAAATTGCAGAGTCTCAGGCTTCAGTTATCAGAGAAGCACTTAAAGCTGCCAAGATTGATATCGTTGGTGGTGAGACTATGTTCTTTGATAAGATTATTGGCTCAATTTCTCAGGGTAAATCCTTCGACCGTATGATAGGTAGTAGTGAAGTGCTGAAAGATATAAAGGATACATTCATAGTGGGAGATCCTGAATACTTTAGAACACAATTGCAAAACTTGACTTCGAGATTTAATATGACCTCGGAAGACTTAAAGAATTTGACTATATCTGGTGCAATAAGCAAAATGATGCGTCAGGCGGATTCAAAAGATATTCCGATACTCTCTAAGCTTTTAGAAACCGTAGAAAAGGCTGGTTTTGCAGGTGAATCCGCTTCGTTAATTGACAAAGAATTATAATAAGAGCTATAGGACATAAGGTCCTAACCTTTTTACCGCTTTCACTCTGTTTGAAAGAAGTGGAATAAATATCGGGGGCTAAAAGCCCCCTAGTACTTTATAAGATGAGGTGTAAGGAACTGTGGATGAAGTCAAAAAAGTCGAGCAAACAGAACAAACTGTTCAAAAACCTGAGAGTTTAGAAAACGGTACCTACGAAGTAATAAAAAATCGATTACTCAAACATGGTAATGACCTTGATGAGCGTCTTAAAAAGCTGAATGATGCCAGAAAGCAAGTTTTTGGCTCGATAGATACTACGATTATTGGAAGTGAAAGACTTATCACAGACAATAACTGTGTCCCACGAGATATGGTTCCCGTGGGAACTTCCTTTATTTTTGGCTATAATGTTTATATGGGTCTAAAGGCTAAAGTTGAGCTTGAGGACGTTTTTGCCATGTATGAATATAAGGAGCATACTTTTCAAAAGATTGACTTAGTTGGGCTAAAACACCCGCAATTTATAGCGGATTTTAATGAACTGTATACCTACTATAAAAACACTTTTTTCGCTAAGTTTACATTGATTGAACCACACCTTTATATGATATTTCAAACAGGTAAGAGTGCACATGATATAAAGGCGTTCAAATGGCTAATTGAAGAGGGAAAAATTACATATATCGATAATAGAAGTGACCATGAAGTAAGATTTCAAAGTAAAAACGAGTTTGATTGGGTCAGGACAAGACGAGAAGACCATAGGGATGGTTTGTTCCCTCATGTGTCGATACAGGACAGAGTTTTTGTTGAGACAGTAGATGGAGACCTCACTATCAAGGTGGAAGACAATACCGATACCGGAAAGGGGATTTATTCCGAGCCAGTAGAGGATAAGGATCAGACACTTGATGATGCGGAGATTTATTATACTATTCTTGGAAATATTGTACTGTTAAAAATTCGTCCGTATAAGGAAAAGGAATTTAGATACTTCATTTTTAATGATAAACTTAAAAGCGTTGTTCGTATCGACGACATTAAGGAAGCTTGCATGCTGCTTCCCGATGATCAAGGGCTTATTTTTCCAAAAGGATATTATTTGAAGAGCGGAGACTATAAACTGTTTGATGTCCCGGTGGACCAATGTATCTTCGAGCAAAAAGATGAAGCTCCAAACGGTGAAGACTATCAATATTTCTTTTATAATATTGACAGTGGTTCCTATCTCGTGTATTCCTATAATGTGATTGAGCAAACCGTAGAAACCCCTATAGTGTGCAGTGGGTTTGCCCATTTTGACAATGGGGAAATGATAGTTTTTAATGCTGGAGAGGAGCCTAGAAAGAACCACATGGTTCAAATATGGCAAACTCCGTTTTTTGGGAAAAATTATGTGTTAGAGACAAAAGAGAATAATTCGTTTCTTTACAAAATAGGGAATAAAGACATTGTAAACTGCATGGCAGATTGTAAGCTTTTATGCAACCTAATCCAAAAGGGAGAGGGCTATGCTGATATCTATGTAGATATTTTAAAGGAAGCTAGTCAGATTGTGGATTCTTATTTTTGGATTTCTGATGAAGAAGCATATGATATAAAAAGTGTACTTATAAATATAAAAGAAGCTTCCTCATCTGCAGTTGCCGAATTTGAAAAGGTCACAAAGATAAGGAATGCTACAGCTTCAAAAATAAATGAAGTGGATGAAAAGACTCAAAAGCTTCTCAGAGAGATTGAGTATGGGAATTTTGACAGTATTGCCGATTATGTATCGGTTTTGGCAAATGTGAGAAATATCCGAGGCGAAATTGTTTCCCTAAAGGATTTAAGATATACCAACCTTTCTTTAGTTGAGTCTCTAGAAGCAAAAGTAAAGGAAAAAAATGAACTGTTTTCACAGAAATGTGTGGATTTTCTCTTGGATCCGGAGGGTTTGAAACCATACACAGAACGAGTGAATCAACATCAGCAGCAAATTGATAAGGTGGAAAAGACCTCTACAGGTAAAGAGCTTTCCGAGGATATGGCTAAAACTTCTTCAGATCTTGAAATGCTTATTGATATTGTGAGTAATTTTAATATAGAAGATCCTACTAAGACAACTGAGATTATTGAAAATATATCTTTGATATACTCTCAATTGAATCAGGCGAAAGCAAAGCTTAAAACACGAATGGGAGATTTGGCCAGTGTTGAAGGTACAGCACAGTTCAATTCCCAGATGAAGCTTTTAGACCAGGCAGTGGTGAATTACCTTGATATAGCCGATACAACTGAAAAGTGTGAAGACTATTTAGGTAAGGTTATGATACAGATTGATGAGCTTGAAGGAAAATTTGCTGATTTTGATGATTATGTTGTAAAGCTTTCCGAAAAGCGCGAAGAGCTCTATAATGCTTTTGAGGCTAGGAAACAGGTGCTTTTAGACAACAGGAGCAAAAAGGTTGCGACCCTTGTTAATGCTTCAGACAGGGTATTGACCGGGATAATAAATAGACTTAAAGGCTTCAAGACAATAAATGAGATAAACGGCTATTTTGCTTCAGATATTATGATTGAGAAGGTAAGGGATACCGTTGACCAACTTGAAGCTCTAGGAGATAATGTCAAGGCAGATGAAATTGAGGGTAGACTCAAGACAATAAAGGAAGATGCGGTACGCCAGCTAAAGGATAAACAGGATCTTTATGTCGATGGAAGAAATGTTATTAAGTTTGGTAATAAATATTTTTCTGTAAATACGCAAAAGCTTGAAATTTCAGTAGTTCAGAAGGATGGAGAGCTGTATTTTCATATTTCAGGGACGGATTTTTGGGACAAAGTTTGCAATGAAAAAGTATCTAGACTTAGGCATGTATGGGAACAGAGCGTGGTGTCCGAGAATAATGATGTATACCGTGCTCAGTATTTGACCTATAAAATTTTTACTGCAGCACTAAACAAGGAGACAGTATCTATAGATGAACTCTATTCTTATTCTGAGGAGCAGCTTCTTGAATTTATTCGAAAGTTTATGGAACCAAGATATCAAGAGGCCTATTCAAAAGGAATACATGATACAGACTGTAGGAGCCTTCTTAGAGCATTAATAAATTTGCACAAGAACATAGATTTGCTGATATTTAATGCAAAAGCAAGAGCGATGGCACAGCTTTTTTGGACACGGTTTAGAGGTCCTGAAGAGGAAAAATTCAAAATAAGACTTAAAGAGATGGCTAAGGTTTCAAAATTCTTTAAGACTGAACCTGATTTAAGTGCATATATTCCTTCTATCAAAACTGCTATGCAAGAAGCCTTTTCAGAGTTGTCTTTTATAGAAAAAGAGCTCATACCACAGGCGGCTTTATATCTTTGCAAGGAGTTGATGAGAGGAGACACTTTCGTTATAAGCCTTGAGGCAGACGAAATTTATAAAGCGTTTATAGCACATCTCAAAGAAAAGAAGGCAATAGAGCAGTTTGACGAGTCTATGAAAAATGTTGAAAATGATTTAGAAGGATTGTTTTACCTTGTCCAGGAGTGGCTAAAAGCCTTTTTAAAGGATTCGGGTAGAACTGAAGTAAACGATGCCTTTTATGAAGCTATAATTATACTGGTTTTAAAAAGTTATAATAGTAAAAATGTTATTCAAACTAGGACTCGGGTAGAGGTTGAAGGGCTCGTAGGTGACCACCCGACCATTGCAGAAGGAAAATTTGTATTTACTTACACAGAATTTTTAGAGAAGATGAGAAAATATGAGTCATCGACAGTAAGGGACTTTGAAGAGTACCAAAACCTGAAGAAGGAGCTTACACAGAATGTGAGAAAGGAACTAAAACTTGATGAATTTAAGTCGGATGTACTTTCATCCTTTGTGAGAAGTAAGCTTATTGATAAGGTCTATCTTCCTATAATCGGTGATAATCTCGCAAAACAAATAGGTGTAGTAGGTGAGGATAAGAGGACTGACTTAATGGGAATGTTACTGCTTATATCTCCTCCAGGTTATGGTAAAACAACACTTATGGAGTATGTTGCAAGCCGTTTGGGCATTACAATGGTTAAAATAAATGGTCCGGCCATAGGTCATGAAGTTGTGTCTCTTGATCCGGCATTAGCAAAAAGTACCGGAGCTAAGGAGGAGCTTAAGAAGCTCAACCTTGCCTTTAAAATGGGTAATAATGTAATGATATATATTGATGATATACAGCATTGTAGCCCCGAATTTTTGCAGAAATTTATTTCCCTGTGTGACGGGCAGAGAAGGATTGAGGGGGTTTATAACGGCGTGGGGCAGACCTATGACCTTAGAGGTAAGAAGGTTGTAGTTGTTATGGCAGGTAATCCTTACACCGAAAGCGGAACTAAGTTCCAAATTCCTGATATGCTTGCAAATAGAGCAGATGTTTATAATTTAGGTGATATGCTAAGAGAAAATGAAGATGCGTTTATGCTTAGCTATATTGAAAACAGCCTTACCTCCAATCCGGTTTTAAATAAGCTTGCCACAAGAAGTCAAAAGGATGTTTACACTCTTATAGAAATTGCTCAAAAAGGTGACAGGGAAGGTTTGGATTTCGAAGGTAATTATACTGCTGAAGAGATAAACGAGTTTGTTGAGGTTATAAAGAAACTATTAAAAGTGCGGGATATAGTGCTGAAAGTAAATTTGGAATATATTCGTTCTGCAGCTCAGGCGGATGAATATAGAAATGAGCCGGCTTTCAAACTTCAAGGTTCCTATAGAAATATGAACAAGATTGCTGAAAAGGTCTTAGCTGTAATGAATGATGAAGAACTTGATGCCCTTATTTCAGGAACATATGAGAACGATGCCCAGACACTTTCAACAGGTTCAGAGGCTAACATGCTCAAATGGAAGGAACTTGTAGGATGCCTTTCTGAGCAGGAAGAAATACGATGGAAAGAAATAAAGACTTTATTTAATAAAAACAAACTCGTAAAAGGTGATGACAAAATTGGGCAGGCTGTGCTTATGCTCAACGAATTTAGTGAAAAGCTTGGAACAATAAGCGAAGTATTATCTAAAGGCATTGAGAATTCTATAAATGAAGCCCAATCCCTTACTAGTTTAGCCAATGCGGTAACTCAGCTAAAAGATGTTCATGGAAAGGGCGTTACCCAATTTTTAGACCGTATAGACCGAGGAAGGTCAAAGAAATAACTTCCTGTTTTTATGTAGAGGTATTTGCTAAAACAAACGATTTAAAGAAGAATTGTATGAGGTCGATATTTACTTTAAAATTCCAAATACAATGAAATTTCTCTAGGTTTTTTGCAATCCGTCCTGTAACTATATAAATACAGGACGGTTGTTTTTTGCTGAGGTTAAAGTGCATAATTATATGTGCTTATAACGTAAAAAGACGATATATATAATAATACTCAAAAATTGGGCAAGTTGGTTCGAAAAGTCTTAAGGCAATTCCAAAAACAACTTTGCAACCACCTAGTGTACACTAAAATTTTTATTTTCACGAATTATTTATTATGGAGGGAGAAGGGTGTTGTTGAAAGGGCGAAATCTTTTAAACTTTAGCAGAAGTAAGTCTGGTGATAAAGCTTCTAATGACGAATTTGTTAATAAACTTAGACTAATAAAAGAAGGCGACAAACTCTTAAGAGAAGAGTTTTTATCCAGATACACTCCTTTCATGTTGAAGATTGCAGCAAATGCTGTGGGAAAATATATTGACGTAAAAAACAGCGATGAATTCAGTATAGTTCTATCAGCGTTCAATGAGGCAATAGACAGTTACGACTTGACAAGAAATTACAATTTCCTTTTGTTTAGCGAACATGTTATAAAAAGACGTTTGATTGATTATATGAGGAAAAATAGGAGAAATAAAGAGCTTCCCTTTTCATATTTTGATGATGAAAGTGAGCTGCTCGAAAGATATTTAAGTCCTGTACAAGATAGAAGCTTTGAGGATGTTGAAATAAGGGAAGAGCTTATTGAATATAAAGAAACCTTAGAAGAATTTGGGATTAATTTTGTAGAGCTTATTCTAAGCGTTCCTAAACATAAGGATTCAAGGGAACTATGCCTTAGAATTGCTACAATTCTTGCAGATGACGAAGAATTGTTTCAATTATTGTGCAAGTATAAAAATATTCCTAGGAATGATCTTAAGAAGAGAGCTGGTGTTCACGGAAGAACAATAGGAAGACATAGGAAATACATTATTGCTGTGTGTTTGATTTTGAGAAGTAACCTAGAAATTTCGAAGAGTTACTTACTAAGCAAAGAAGGTGAAAGTTGTGAATAACTATGGAATTGTGTACGATATTAGAAATGATAAAGCGGTTGTATTAACGCAAAATAGAAGTTTTGTTATGATACAAAAGCGTGAAGATATGTGTTTAGGGCAAAAGATCGCTTTTGACGATAAAGATATCTGCACGCTCAAAAACAATCATTATAAGTATGTCTCCATAGGTGCAGGTATAGCAGCAGTATGTGTTTTATTATTTGTGTTTTTCAGAATGATACCAGCAAATACTGATATATATGCTTATATAGCTGTTGATATAAATCCGAGCATGGAGTTTTGTATTAACAGGGATTACAAAGTACTAAAAGCGGTTGCTTTTAATGATGACGCAGCTAAGCTGATAAACGATATTGATTTGACCTTAAGACCTATTGAGGATGTTGTGATGGAAATTATTAAAGGGTCAAAAAACTATGGATATATCGGAGTGGAAGAAAAGACAGATATATTAATTTCTGCTGCATTAAAGAATGCAAACAATGAAACTAATGCAAGTAATAGTTCTGGCTCTTCGGATATTGATAAATTACTTGATAAAATAGAAAAAGTAATAGAAGACAATAACAGTAATATTGATGGAAAAACAGTAAGATTAACTCTTGAGGAAAGAGAAGCTGCTAGTGAATTTGACATTTCAATGGGTAAATATGATTATTTTCTTAAATTAAAGGAACAGGGAAAAGCTAAATCTATAGATGAAATAGCTACTATGAAGGTATCTGATTTGATAAATTCTATTGCTACTAATGTAGCTACGCCGGCACCTACACNTGTACCTACAAAATCTTATTTACAAAATGATAATATAAAAGCATCCTCTAGCCCAATGCCCGAAACATCGCCTATTGTTACAACTCAACCTAAGGATGGTGAATTGACAAATTCACCTCCAAAACCGACAAAAGGGACTTCTGTGGAAAACACTGTAGAAAATAAAAAAATAATTAAGCTCAAGCATTATAATGAGAAACAGGAGCTTTCAAGTCAAGCTATACGATGGGATTTTGTTCTGGAGAATACAGGAAACGAACTGATAAATTTAAAGAATGTTAAGGTAAGATATTATTTTAAAGAAGATGTGGATAAAACTATTAATTTTTCCGTTTATTATTATAGCTTAGGAGAAGAGAAAACTGATGTTAATGGAAAAGTTTATAATATTGCAAAACTTGATTCTACAAATAGGTATCTTGAAGTAACCTTTGAAAAAGGCAGTATATCTCCTGGAGAGTCTGCTTGGGTATTTGGTGAAATCACAAGGGAGGATTGGACCAAATTTAATCAGCAAGACGATTGGTCGTTTTATCAAGGCAATTTAGCATTTTCCGATTGGAACAAAATGACTGTGTATATTTCTAATGAACTCGTTTGGGGAATCGAGCCTTACTAAATTGCAATACAAATAATTAGGACCTTCATCATAAAAGTACTTCTTGAAAAAGATAGCAGTTAATGCTATTATAATAGTATAAGTACAAATTGTTAGAATAATCTTATTTACATAGTTCTGTGTCGAAGAAGCAAAAAAATAAAAAAATAATTTGAAAAAAANTTTTTTTTGCTTTAATGCCCCCTAAAAAATCAAAACATCATCGAAGTAATATAAGGAATCTAACACTAAAAAATTATATATTTATTTTTATACGATTTATATATACATATATTACTCATTATGATTTGTATTTTTTTGGAGGTGTCACTAGTATTAAATCAAAGTTTTTAAGAATAATTCCTATTGAATAAAAGCTTTGATTATCGATTTAAATTTATAGTGTATTTTGTTTTGTATATTGCTTGTAGTATATCTTTAGAAATTCATTTCACAAACATCTTACCCATTCTTTG